>Ga0137308_100044_pt1 | contig 205322 bp, 204 predicted proteins | sample Inofrocosms_June_FD_97181 | JGI IMG/M metagenome (GOLD analysis project Ga0137308, IMG submission 97181) | Mouse cecal microbial communities from Vienna, Austria - N-Acetylneuraminic and N-Acetylglucosamine D2O microcosms_June | ecosystem: Host-associated > Mammals > Digestive system > Large... | reverse complement strand
GTGGCTGGCAGTCCATATTGCGTTAAGCAAACCAACTACAAGCACTGTGGAGAAGTCAGCATCATTTCTAAAAGGATTTTTGCTGCAGTTTGTCAATGTGAAAATTTATTTATTCGGAATTACTGCATTAACAGGATATATCACGGAATATAGTGGCTCTTTATGGGTTTTGCTCTTATTTGAGATTATCATAGCCACGATTGGAACGATTGCAACTCTTACTTGGATTGGTATGGGTGTCCTGATACAGAGAGCATACCAAAAATATTACAGGGTAATTAACATTATTCTTGCATTAACGTTATCAGAGTGTGTGTATAGCATGTTGAAATAGCGAAAGGGGTGTTACAAAATGCAGATAAAGAGAAATGTTCTTTTAAATCCCGGTCCCGCAACAATACTACTGCAATCTGTATATGCAGTATCATTTTTTTGAAACAACGGGACAAATGCACTTTACGCCGCCTGTTCAGAAGATTTATGCTGCCCGTCAGGCACTTGATGAATATTTTAGGGAAGGCGAAGAATCAAAATGGAAAAGACATTCAGAGGTGTTTGAGGCGATACACGCAGGACTTGATAAACTCGGCTTCAAGGACATTATCAGGAGGGATTACAGTCAGGTCTTGGTGTTACAGTAAAATACCAAGATGATGAAAACTGGAGTTTTGAAAAGGTACATGATTATTGCTATAAGCGTGGATTTACGATATATCCCGGAAAGATATCGGCGCAGAACACATTTCGGCTTTGTGCACTTGGAGCTATCACAAAGGTCAATGAGTTGTTGGAAATTTCTGGCGAAGATGTATTGCTGTTCAGTATGCCTGTGTATGGGGGATTTATTCCGCAGCCATGTGCTAAAATGGCAAGGAATTTGAAAGGCAGCAATACTCCGGCTATTATTGCCGCAGTATATGGAAATCGGCATTATGATGATGCTTTATTGCAGATGAAAGATATTTTAACAGAGCAGGGATTTTATGTAATAGAGGCAGGGGGATTTATAGCGGAACACTCTGTTTTTCCGTCCGTGGCATCAGGATGCCCAGATGACAAAGATAAAGCAGCGATGAAAGCGTTTGCAGCAAAGTGCTGTCAGCTCTTGAGTATTCGTAGTTTGAAAAATTATAAAGATATCAGCTTGCCGGGAACACAAGGGTATGATGGGTTTTCCTATGAGGGAGATTTTAGAAAGACAAATAATGAATTGTGTATTGCCTGTGGTGCCTGCATAAAAGTGTGTCCTGCTGGGGCAAGAAACTATCACTGTGAGGCTTATGAGGAAGTCAAAAAAGATTTTGAAAAGACTTCCCTGCAATTTTCCATGATACCAATGAATTTTATGCGGAATGGAAAAGCAGATTATATTTTGACCGGATATTGGGCGAAGAAAGCATATGAGGAAGCGAAAAGATACGGTCAGATTAACATTGCGACATCTTCGGAAGGGGATAATTTTTCTTATATTCCAGATTGCAGTGATTTGGAAATATCTCAGGATTCGGACTATGTATATATGTGTGAAAATAATACAATTTATGGAACAAAGTTTCATTGCTGTCCGAACAGTCATGGAAAAATACTTGTGAATGATATATCTTCCAGCTTTTTATCAGAACCGATGAATGTTTCTGATTATGGTATGCTTTTTGGCGGCGTGCAGAAAAATCTGGCACCTGCCGGACTGGTTATTGCGATTATGCATAAAGACCTGATTTCCGATACGGTTCTGCCTAATACACCAACTATGCTGCAATACAAAATCCATGCAGATAAAAAGTCACTTTACAATACACCGCCGACTTACAATATCTATATGGTAGGGAAAGTGCTTAAATGGATTCAGTCATTGGGTGGTTTAGAAAAAATGAAGGAAATCAACAAAAGAAAGGCATCAATCCTATATGATTATCTGGATTCCAGTTCATTGTTTTATGGTCTGGCAAATACAGACAGCAGGTCGCTTATGAATGTGACTTTCCGTACAAAGTCGGATGCGATTGATGCGGAGTTTATAAAGCAGGCTGAAAAACATGAAATTATCAGTATAAAAGGACATCGGGCAATTGGCGGGATGAGGGCAAGTTTATATAATGCTATGCCAATAGAGGGTGTGCAGCATTTGGTTGACTTTATGCGTGAGTTTGAAAAGACTGGTGATCATTATGGAAAAGAATAATGTTTTTGAGAAAGACCAGAAATATTTTCCACTTATGAGCAATTTTTACAAATTTCCATTTATGGAAAATCTGTAAAAAACTGTCTATGGACGTCCATAGGCAGTGCTTGCTATTACGCTCTGTGTCATGACACAAGCAGTGCTTGCTGTTTCAGAATGGACAGTAAGCAGTATCTTGCTTCACTTACCCGCAGGATATTTCCATCCGATACCATTTTTTCTGCCCGCTCAATCTGTTTTCCACGTATCGTTTTCTGATATGCAGCATATTTCGGGGAGTACGTGATGGCCAGCCGTTGGTGCAGTTTCTTTGTTGTATAAGGCGCATCTTTATAAAAAAGGCTCCCTTTGTCTTTCTGGTCCAGGCTGGTTATGCCTGCAATGCTTTCATCCGAAACACGTTTCAAACCGGTCTGTTCCAAAGCCCGCTTCCTTTCTTCTGCAGGGAGCTTTTTGATTGGCTGTGTGACAATAAACGCGCGCTGTCCCATATGGTTGAATTCCCTGTTTGCTTCTGAGCCAAGCCCAGCGTCACTGCAGAAAATAAACTTATCATGTCCAAATTCCTGCAGGATCTTCTTTTCCAAAGGCTTCAGTGATGCATACCTCGGACTGTATAAAGTCGCATTCTTCGGCTAGGGCGGACATTGCACGGTAACTATCGTGGAGTGCATAAGAAGGAGGCTCCAGGTACTGGCTGGCCGCCTGAAAAGAGGAGCGTTTGCTGGAAGGTTCCAATATTCTTGTATAAACCAGGCATGAAAGGATGGCGTTGATGCCATACTCAAACTTATGCCGTGACCGGATCTTGCGGCAGGCATGGTCCAGTTTTAGGCCGTAGTAAACAGACTGCAAAAAGAGATAGCCTCCCTTATAAAAAACCTGTTTACCATATTTTACTTGGATAATAGAAGTTTTTTCGGGTATAAGTAATAAGATATAGTTATTGAGAAGTAAATATGTATATGGTATACTAATAAATAAATGGTTGAGAATATATTGTATAAGGAATGTCTATGGAGAAATAATTTTATGGATATTGAAAGCTGCGCAATAGAAGAAGAACAATTATATTTAGATACTTACGAAGAAGAAATAACAGAGCCTTTTAACCCTAAAGATGTGGATATTATTACTCAGCCCATGGTTATTGCTAATATAGTCGATCAGCTAAAATATGGGGATATTATACTGGAGCCAGATTTTCAACGGCGTCCTGACCTGTGGAAGCCTACCCAGCAGAGCAGGCTGATTGAATCGCTGATGGTTCGTATTCCGCTTCCGTCATTTTACTTTGACAGTGCTGATGATGATAAATTAATTGTTGTAGACGGTTTGCAAAGGTTATATGCTATTAAAAAATTTATGGTGCTTGATTTAGATGACAAGGATCGACTTGTTCTGACTGGACTGGAGTATCTAAAGGAATACGAAGGAAAAAAATTTGAAGATCTTCCGTCTAGTATACAAAGACGAATAAAAACACAATCATTAACTGCATATGTTATCAGACCAGGACCCCCGGATAGAGTGAGGACAAGTATATTTACAAGAATCAATACAGGGGGGCTGACCCTGACACCAGCAGAAATAAAAAATTCCGTTTATAGAGGGCAGGCAGCTAATTTATTAAAAGAATTGGCACATTCCCAGGAGTTTATAAAGGCAACAAGAAACAAGATAGATCCTGACAGAATGCTAGATTGTGAATTTGTTAACCGTTTTTTGGCTTTTTATCTGTTGGGAACAGGTCAGTATTTAGGTAATTTAGAAGATTACTTAAATGATGTGATGATTCGATTGCGGAAGGAGTCAAAATCTACAATTGAGAAATGTCGTATTGATTTTTTAAAAGCAATGAAATACATTGCCAATATTTTCGGTGAAATAGCTTTTCGAAAAATTACTGCAAATAGACGATATGGACAGATCAATAAGCCGCTTTATGATGCAATAACCGTTAATATGGCAAAATTAAGTGAAAAAGAATGTGAACAACTGTTTGAAAAAAGAGATAAGCTATTGGAAGAATATAATAAATTATTAAACGACAAAAAATTTGTAAATATTATCACGAGTGGGACTGCTACTATAGATAATGTTAAAGGTAGGCATAATGTGATATATAAACTTTTTCGAAAGGTATTAGCAGATGATTAATTATATGCAAATAGAAAATTTTAAGTCGATAAAAAAGTTATTACTGCCGTTGGAGAATTTGAATTTGTTTTTTGGAATGAATGGAATGGGCAAATCCTCCGTAATACAGACATTATTACTTTTAAGACAGAGTTTTTGGGAAAATTATAAAGCTGGATTAGATTGCTTATATACAAATGGCGAAATGATACAGTTAGGAACCAGTAAGGATATTTTTTGCCAAAGCGGAGATTCTGACATCATAAGATTTTATGTTCAGTTTGAAGATCATGTGACCTATGACTGTTATTATAAATATGAACCTGGTAAACCAAATGACGATCAGTTAACGAGGATTGGAGTGGGAAAAAATGAGAATTATACTGTTTCATTATTTTCGGATCAGTTTTCCTATTTAGGGGCGGAGCATATAGGACCCCAAAAACAATATAGCAGTGAAAATTGGAAAAAAAACGGGGTTGCACGATTGGGAACGCGGGGAGAATTTGTAGTTCCTTTTTTGGCACTTGAAGGAGAAAAAATAAAAATTCCTGATGAAATGTGTTTACAGACTGGAAAAACGAATCGTTTGATTGACCAAGTATCGGCATGGATGGCGGAAATATCGCCAGGGATACGGATATCAGCAGAATTACTTCATACGATTGAAAAAGCAAAACTGGCAATCAGCTATGGTGGTGACAGGTTGGTTTCTGATGCGTTTTTACCAGTCAATGTGGGTTTTGGTATTCCATATGTTCTTCCTCTTGTTGTAGAACTGCTTATTTCGACTAAAGATGGTCCCTTATTGATTGAGAATCCCGAATCACATCTTCATCCTAGAGGGCAGACTATGATCGCAAAATTGATATCATTAGCAGCGAATCAAGGCTGTCAGATTATTTGTGAATCTCACAGTGATCATGTAATTAATGGAGTGAGGGTTGCTGTAAAAGATGGGCAGATCAGTAGTGAAAAGGTGGGAGTTTCTTTCTTTTCAAAAAACACAGATCAGGAAACTAAAATAACCAATATTTATGTAGACAAAAAAGGAAATTTGAGTGATTATCCTTTGGGATTGTTAGATGAATGGGGAATTCTTATGACTGAGTTAATGTAGTTAAGTGAAATTAAATATATAGGACTGCAGGAAGGAAATAAGAAAAATTGGAGTTGTTTTTTAATGAATTGTCGATAGAAGAAAAAGAGAGCATAGATGGAGAGACGGTATTAGCATTTGCGCAGATTTATCAGGCATTGCGGAAATATGACATAACAACATGTAGAATTGATTCTAAGGATAATCATAAATTGCATCAGATGATTCAAATGGGATCGAATTTTTTGAATATACGAAATTTTTATTTTTCTTTTTTTCGATCCCCTTATGAATCTGAAATGGTTGAGATAAAGCAGAATGAATATTTAGAACATGAGTGGTCTTATCATGGCAAACCATGTATAGGATTTCCGTTGGCTATCATATTAAATTCGGCAACATTGAGTATCTATGAGAAGACCTGGAATGAGCCTTTTATCCATATTATGAAAGATGGTGATATAGACATTGCCAGGAATATTTGTACAAAACAACATATAGATATACATATTCCGCAGATACAATCAGATCAGGAACCTGAATTGATAGAATGCAATCTGCGAGCTGAGGACAACGAGATTGTTTTAAGAGACGATCATGGAATAGATGATTTAACAAATTTTTCGAAACGTTTAATCAGATGCCCTTATGTGATAAAGGTGGTTAATTCTCTACCGTTTAATTCGCATGAGCGTAAATTTATTAGAAGGATACGTGAAAATGGTTTGATTGAAATTGTTTTACCTTGGACAGATAAAGGGTATGGTATTGTAGTTAAGACTACGGGAAGGACATTCAGAGAAACGGAAAGGATAGGAGAGATTATAGAAGAGAAGTATGGGGGAATATAAGGTTATATAATTCGTTTTACATGGAATATAAAAAACTTCGCTTTTTAAGGTAATCGTGGAAGCTACAGCAGAGTTTGCTTGTTGCAGAAAAAAGCAGTCAAATCGGCAGCAATAAAGCGATATGGATATTTTTAGTCAGCTTGCAGCGAATGCAAGCCTGCCTGCACACACAATGCACAGGCAAGCCTGTCACAAGCCATTTCTACGCGATTTTGCTTACCGTATTATCTGTACAACAAACGCCGTTGTCTGCGGCGGAATACTTGCTGTCATAAAAGGGGCATGTTCCACCCGTACCCGAAAGCCGGGGCGCAGGGCGGACAGATTGGTGCGCCTTCCGAAAACGTCTAGGATTGCCGTATCCTGATTGATATGGAACTGGATTGCAGAAGCAGGGTTTTGGTTTCTCATGACGAGGAGAAAACGTCCGCGGGGATTTACCTGTGCGATTCTGCCAGTCGTTATTTCCGGCCGGGGAGCCCTTGCCGTAATTCTGATAAAAAATGCCTGTGCCTGCGGTGGAATGCTTCTTGTCATAGCGGATGAAAAGCTGGCATCTACTGTCATGCCGCGTTCTAATTCGCCTGCGCGGATTCTTTGTCCCTGTTCATTAAAAATATCCGTGTCCCTGCTGACGACGAGCCTGACGGTGTCTGAAGGCGCAGCGCAGCCGTCGCAGTTTCTGTAGGAAATAGTGACAAAGGTTGTTCCGCGGTCGCGGGAAACTTCTTCTACCAAAGCAGAAAATACCCGAATTACATTTCGGTTCGGTGCAGAAAATCCGGCAGTATTTTCTGCCTGCTGCATGTGATGTAGTTGTTCTTGCGGGATCTGATTTAAGAAAGGGGACTGATCCTGCTGTATTTGACGATCCTGCAAGTTCTGGTTGTCCTGCCGCATCTGATTCCCCTGGTACATGTGATTTGCTTGCTGCATCTGATTTCCCTGATATATGTGATTTGCCTGCTGCATCTGATTCTCCTGATATATGTGATTTGCCTGCTGCATCTGATTTGCCTGCTGTGTAAAATTCATTTGCTGCATCTGATTTCCTTGCTGTATTTGACTCGTTTGCTTCATTTGTTTATCTGTGATGGTTTGATTTGCCATCTTCACTTGATTTCCTGCGTCTGTTTGATTTGCTTGCTGCATCTGATTTCTTGGAGTTGTTTGACTTGCCTGTTGCATTTGATTGCCTGGAGTAGCTTGATTCATCATCTGCATTTGATTTCCCGTGGTTATTTGACCTGCCTGCTGCATTTGCCTTGTTTGCTCCATAAAGATAACCTGATCCCTTTTTGTATACAGTATATGCGAAAGAGTATCATTGTGCAACTGCAAGTTACGGGTTGTTTGTATAGGATAGAAAACTAGAGCGAACAAATTTGAATTGCTTTGGTATATTTTTACAGGAAGGGACGCCGGGAGAGCGGATATGCCTCCCCTGGCGGCGTCCGTTCCAGAATGCTAAGAAGCCCTAAGTATCCTGCTGTAACGCTGTGGCTGTGTCCGGTCACGGCACCTAGTTCGCTGCCTGCTGGCAGCTAAAGGTGCCGCTTGGCTGCGCCCCTGGTTGTTTTGCAGAATACTAAGGGCTTCTAAGTATTCTTCCAAAGCCGCCGCCAGGGGAGGCACATCCGCTCTCCCGGCTGCTCTTCGTAAGTGTTACTAATATAAGCTCGATATGGTTTGTCTATATATTTATCACAGTAAATTCCTTGACTTTCATATTATTAAAGAGTATAATAAATAATGTAAAAATAAAAGATAAAAGGAGAATTCAATAAAATGTCAAATGACATTATGCCGTTGTGGATATCAAAGTTAGAAGATGAAGATATAGAGTTTATAAAAAAATTTGTATTGGAATCTGGATCATTAAAAAAGATAGCTCATTTATACGGAGTGACATATCCTACTGTTAGACTGCGGTTAGATAGATTAATTCAAAAAATCAAAATAAATGATGATATAGAAAGTGAACCATATATATCACTGATTAAGAGAATGGCGTTAGATGAAAGAATTGATTATAACATTGCTAAAATATTAATTGAAGAATATAAAAAAATGACGAATTCAAAGAAAGGAGACATATAATATGACATTTTTAATTATAGGTGTTGGTTTTTCTGTAGTCGTTATTACTGTAGTGGTAACTGAAATTATTAAGTTAATAAAAAAGAAATAGGGAGTATATATGTTTAGCGTTTTTATCTATATTATATTAGCAATTTTTTTATTACTAACATTTTGGCTTTTTTTTATTACTTTGTCAAAAAGGGTCTTAAAATGTTTTATTATAAAGAAGAGAAAAGAAAAAAGTTTATGGCAAAAAGAAATGCAAAAAATGAAAATAGAAGATTTGAGATAAAAAGAGAACCGTTTCTGGTTCTTTTTTTACATACAGATCTCCGTAGTGATGACAATAGAAGTTCCGTTTTTATCAGTATAATTTTCTGCTAATGAAAATGGTTTGCTTAAGTCTAATTTTTACTTCAATGCATAGAAGTTGCTGTCGGATGGTCTTTTTTTACCCGTTTTTAAGGTTTCCGAAGCTACAGCAAATAAAATAACTAATATATATAACATAATCCTAGAGCGTGTTTGAAAAATCATTCCCGTGATCTGCACTCCCCACTTTGCGGAGAATTTATCCCAAATTTAGTCAACATAGCCCGCTATGACTCCTAAATTTGGGATAAATTCTCCACAAACTGTGAAGCACATCTCACAGAAAGCATTTTTCAAACACGCTCTAGTTATTTTAGTAACATTTATGAAGAACAGCCGGGAGAGGGGATTGGCATACCTGGCGGCGTCTTTGGAAGAATGGTTAGAAGCTCTTAGTATTCTGCAAGACAACCAGGGGCGCAGCCAAGCGGCACCTTTAGCTGCCAGCAGGCAGCGAACTAGGTGCCGCGACCGTACGCAGCCACAGCGTACCAGCAGGATACTTAGAGCTTCTTACCATTCTGGAACGGACGCCGCCAGGTATGCCAATCCCTTCTCCCGGCGTCCCTTCCTGCAAAAATTTACCAAAGCAATTCAAATCAAATATGTCGATGTAGCACGACATCCCTTTTTCCACCGAAAAAACGAAAACCAGTTGAAATCACCGCCAAAGAAGATTATAATAATTCACATATGCATCGGCTTCCGTTTGAACAACAAGGGAGGCTGTTCCATGATACACTCAAAAACAGAACAGGAGGGATTCTTATGGGAGCATTTTTAGGCAGTTTACTGGAATACGTGCTTAAGGCAGCCGTGTACGCGGTGATTGCGCTGGCGGGAGTAAAGGCGGGCAAGGCGCTGCGTGAAAATAAGGATGCAAAAGCATCGTCAGCCGTACGCATTCATACCGGCAAGCGTTAAGGCTTTGGTTTATTCGTATCAGAAAATATTGGAGGACTTACAACGTGAAAAAAAGTTACGGCGTAAATGAACTACGCAGAATGTTTCTGGAATTTTTTGAGAGCAAAGAACATCTTGCAATGAAGAGCTTTTCGTTGGTACCGCACAACGATAACAGCCTGCTGTTAATCAATGCGGGGATGGCTCCGTTAAAGCCATATTTTACAGGGCAGGAAATACCGCCGCGAAAGCGCGTGGCGACTTGCCAGAAGTGTATCCGTACCGGAGATATTGAAAATGTAGGCAAGACAGCGCGGCATCTGACTTTTTTTGAGATGCTCGGCAACTTTTCTTTTGGCGACTATTTTAAACACGAAGCGATCGCATGGTCGTGGGAGTTTTTTACCGAAGTGCTCGGATTAGACCCGCAGCGGCTGTACCCGTCTATTTACGGCGAGGATGAAGAAGCGTTTAAAATCTGGAATCAGGAAATCGGCATACCGCCGGAGCGGATTACACGGTTTTACCGGGATGAAAACGGCAAATGCGATAATTTCTGGGAGCATGGCGCAGGGCCGTGCGGGCCTTGTTCCGAGATCTACTACGATCGCGGAGAAGCGTACGGCTGCGGAAAGCAAGACTGTAAAGTAGGCTGTGAGTGCGACCGTTTTATAGAAGTATGGAACAATGTGTTTACACAGTTTAACGGCGACGGCAAGGGCAATTATGAAGAACTGGCACAGAAAAATATCGACACCGGAATGGGGCTGGAGCGGCTTGCGGTCGTAATGCAGGATGTAGATTCTGTCTTTGATATTGACACGATGCGCGCCATTCGGGATAAAGTGTGTGAGCTGTCGCATAAGACTTACCAGACCGATGAACTGGATGACGTGTCGATCCGTTTGATTACCGACCATATCCGTTCTGCGACGTTTATGGTATCTGACGGCATTATGCCTTCCAACGAAGGGCGCGGCTATGTCCTGCGCCGCCTGATCCGGCGTGCGGCAAGGCATGGACGGATGCTTGGCATTGCAGGCACCTTTTTGGCGCAGCTTAGCGGTACGGTAATTGCCGAAAGCAGGGACGGCTATCCAGAGCTGGAAGAGAAAAAAGAATTTATTTTTAAAGTACTGACGCAGGAAGAAGAAAAGTTTAATAAGACGATTGACCAGGGGCTTGCGATCCTGGCACAAATGCAGCAGGCGATGGAAGAAGCGGGCACCAAGGTGCTTTCCGGGGAAGATGCGTTTAAGCTGTATGATACATTTGGATTCCCGATGGATTTGACCGGGGAGATTTTGGAAGAAAAAGGCTTTACGATCGATGAAGATGGGTTTTATGCCTGTATGGAACAGCAGCGTACAAAGGCGCGCAAGGCGCGTAAGGCAACCAATTACATGGGTGCGGACGTTACGGTATATGAATTGATCGATCCTGCGCTGACAACAGAATTTACCGGATATGGCAGCCTTTCGGATACCTCTGTCATTACCGCTATGACGACGGAGACGGATTTGACAGAAGCGCTCTCAGACGGCGAGCGTGGCACAGTCATTGTGGCACAGACGCCGTTTTACGCGGCAATGGGCGGGCAGATCGGCGATACCGGCAGCATTCGTACAAAAGACGGCGTATTTAAAGTCGAGGATACGATAAAACTGCTTGGCGGCAAAATCGGGCATATCGGGATCTGTACGGAAGGAATGCTCAAAATGGGAGACGAAGTCAGCCTTTTGGTAGATGCAGGACGCAGGGCGCGTATTGAAAAAAACCACAGTGCGACGCATTTGCTGCAAAAAGCACTGCGCGAAGTATTAGGCGCGCATGTAGAGCAGGCAGGCTCCGAGGTAACGCCGGACAAGCTGCGGTTTGACTTTACCCATTTTTCGGCTTTGACGCAGGAAGAGCTGGACAGGGTCGAAGCTCTTGTTAATGAGAAAATTGCAGCCGCGCTTACGGTGCAGACGGATACGATGACGCTGGAAGAGGCGAAAAAGACAGGGGCGATGGCGCTGTTTGGCGAGAAATACGGTGAAACCGTGCGTGTCGTACGTATGGGCGATTTTTCCGTCGAGCTGTGCGGCGGTACGCATGTAGGCAATACAAACGCGATTACGGCGTTTAAGATCGTATCAGAAGGCGGCGTAGCTGCCGGTGTGCGCAGGATCGAAGCGCTGACAAGCGATGCGGTTTTTGCGTATTACGATAAAATCGAGCAGACGCTTGCGGATGCGGCAAAGATCGTAAAGGCAACACCGGGAAATATCATTGAAAAGCTGGAGCACATTATGGCAGAGCTGCGTGCGCTTGCAGGAGAAAACGAAGCATTAAAATCCAAGGCGGCGAAAGAAGCGCTTGGCGACGTTATGAACCAGGTACAGGAGATCGGCGGCATCAAGTTCCTTGGCGTAAAAGTATCGGGCGTAGATATGAACGGGCTGCGTGACCTTGGCGACCAGTTAAAGGCAAAGCTGAAAGAAGGTGTGATTTTGCTTGCCTCAGATGCAAACGGCAAGGTAAATCTAGCGGCAATGGCAACCGACGGCGCAATGGCGGCGGGTGCCCATGCAGGCAACCTGATCAAAGCGGCGGCAGGCAAAGTCGGCGGCGGCGGCGGCGGACGTGCAAATATGGCGCAGGCTGGCGGCAAAAACCCGGCTGGTATTGACGAAGCGTTAAAGGAAGCGGCGGCAGCACTAGAAGCTATGCTGAAATAATTGCGGGCATGTTGTAACACAGCATAAAAAAGCCTTGTTTGGGAAAGGATTGTTTTTTCCAAACAAGGCTTTTTTATTCATTTTTATTTATGTGCTATCCATTTTCATCCAGGTTTTCCGACACCTTGATCGTTCCCGACGGAAACGGATAAACCTGCTGCGTCTGTTCTAAGTAAGTTTTTAACAATTTTAAAATAATATACAGATGACGGTTGTCCAAGTCTTCCAACAGCAGGCAGATATCGTCAATCAGTTTATTTTGCTGTACTTTGGGGTCATTTGGATTTGCCGTAAGGACAGCAATGTTTGTTTTCAAATAATCAGCAATCGAGCAGAACGTTTCCAGGCTGACTGCCTTTACGCCACGTTCTAACTGGCTGACGAGGCTTTCTGAGATAAACAGGTCGCTTGCCATCTTTTGTTGTGTAATATGCAGTTCTTTTCTGCGGTTTTGTATATTTGAACCGATCATTTTATAATCAAGCGGCATAAAAATTTCCTCCGTCAGTGATGTTTCGTCCATTATTATTATAATTCAAAATAATCTTTAATTACTCGCACTAATAGTGTTGTTATTCTATTGACAATAATACATGGATGTTATAATATATAAAATGAAAACAGTAGTATCCTAAGACTGTAATGTACTAAATGTACGAATAGGAATGGAATGATTCGGGATGTGAGTAGAAGCTTGTTTTTCGGGCATACTTTCTAATGGAAGGAAAGGTGATGTTATGAATTGTATGTTATTAAACGAAATTCTTCTAATGAGACGGGAAGGCGAGGACGACTGGCAGCATCTTACGCATTCTATGCGCGAGGAGCACTATAAGAAAAGGTGCCGGATGCTGGAGGAAAAAGGGATCGAATACAAGGTTCATCAGCAGGTAATTCCGCGCAGGCCAAATGCTACGTACGATTATCCGATCAGGTATGATTTTTATGTGCGCAAGCGTGATTACAAAAAAGCGTGCCGCATGTTTGCGATCTGTAAGGATAATCCGCTTGTAGGCAACTTGCGCGGTTATATTTCTTAAAACGGGAAGGCTGCATTTTAATCAGGAAAATGCAGGAAAAGTATGGATTTTATAAAGCTTTCATTTATAGAATTCATACTTTTTTTAGAAATAAATTAAAAAATTGAGAAAAAGAGAGTAAACGTGAGAAAAACAGAGTATATTTTAGTATAATCTATAAAAACAGGATATTGTTCTACTTGCGAAACAGAGGATAAAAACATATGATAAGTACTATCAGTTAGCACTCAAAACAAGCGAGTGCTAATAACATGAAACAGATACAGATTTAAAAGAAGCATTGTCAGAAGGAGGAAATATTCATGAAATTAGTACCATTATCAGACAGAGTTGTATTACAGCAGTGCGAGGCAGAGGAAACGACTGCATCCGGCATTATCTTAACAAGCGCATCCCAGGAAAAACCACAGGAAGCCGTAGTAATCGCGGTAGGCCCTGGCGGGGTTGTAGACGGCAAAGAGATTACGATGCAGGTAAAAGAAGGCCAGAAAGTAATTTACTCTAAATATGCAGGTACAGAAGTAAAGATTGAGGGCACAGAATATATCATTGTGCGCCAGAACGATATCCTTGCAGTTGTGGAATAAAGACAGGGAAACGGTTGAAACAGCATAAAATATAAATATTATTATATAGAAGAAAGAAAAGAGGATGAATAACAATGGCAAAGGAAATTAAATATGGTGCAGAAGCAAGAGCTGCATTAGAAGCAGGTGTAGATAAGTTAGCAGATACCGTGTGTGTGACACTCGGGCCAAAAGGAAGAAATGTCGTACTGGATAAATCTTACGGCGCTCCGCTTATTACAAACGACGGTGTAACGATCGCCAAAGAAATCGAACTGGAAGATCCGTTTGAAAATATGGGCGCACAGCTTGTCAAAGAAGTTGCTACAAAGACAAACGATGTAGCAGGTGACGGCACGACGACTGCTACCGTATTGGCACAGGCTATGGTTTCCGAAGGAATTAAAAATCTTGCGGCAGGCGCAAATCCAATCAGCCTGCGCAGAGGTATGAAAAAAGCTACGAACGTAGCTGTTGAAGCACTCCAGGAAATGAGCCAGAAGGTAGACGGCAAAAACCATATCGCAAAAGTTGCAGCAATTTCCGCAGGGGATGAAGAAGTCGGCAACCTTGTTGCAGACGCAATGGAAAAAGTATCCAAGGACGGTGTCATCACGATCGAAGAATCAAAGACGATGCAGACAGAGCTTGACCTTGTAGAAGGGATGCAGTTTGACCGTGGGTATATTTCCGCTTATATGGCAACCGATATGGATAAAATGGAAGCCGTTTTGGAAGATCCGTACATTTTAATTACCGATAAGAAGATTTCCAACATCCAGGAGATCCTTCCATTGTTAGAGCAGGTTGTAAAGACCGGGGCAAAGCTTTTAATTATCGCAGAAGATGTAGAAGGCGAAGCACTTACCACGCTGATCGTAAACAAACTGCGCGGTACGTTCAATGTAGCCGCAGTAAAAGCGCCTGGCTATGGCGACAGAAGAAAAGCGATGCTTGAGGATATCGCAATCTTGACAGGCGGACAGGTAATTTCTTCCGAGCTTGGGCTGGAATTAAAAGACGCAGAATTAGAGCAGCTTGGACGTGCAAAATCCGTTAAGGTACAAAAAGAAAATACCGTAATCGTAGACGGTGTAGGCGACAAGGCAGCAATCGACGCTAGAATCAGCCAGATTAAGAGCCAGATTGAAGAAACAACCTCTGATTTTGATAAAGAAAAATTACAGGAACGCCTTGCAAAATTAGCAGGCGGTGTCGCAGTGATTCGCGTAGGCGCTGCAACCGAGACAGAGATGAAGGAAAGCAAGCTGCGTATGGAAGATGCTTTAAACGCTACGAGAGCGGCAGTAGAAGAAGGCATTATCGCAGGCGGCGGTTCTGCATATATCCATGCTTCCAAGAAAGTCGCAGACTTTGCGGCAACGCTGGAAGGCGATGAAAAGACCGGCGCAAAAGTAATCTTAAAAGCACTCGAATCTCCGCTGTTTTTCATTGCGGCAAACGCAGGCTTAGAAGGCGCGGTAATTATTAATAAAGTAAAAGACTCTGATGTAGGCATCGGTTTTGACGCGACCGCAGAAGAATATGTAGATATGGTAAAAGCAGGCATCTTAGATCCGGTGAAGGTAACAAGAAGCGCACTGCAAAATGCAACTTCTGTAGCAGCGACCTTGCTCACAACAGAATCCGTAGTAGCAAATATCAAAGAAGATACACCAGCAATGCCGGCAGGCAATCCAGGAATGGGCATGATGTAATCCGCTAAAACACAGCAGCCGTTTAAAATCTTAACGATTTTAAGCGGCTTTTGCTTGTAACTATTTTCCAGGTGTGATACAATGCATTGCGGGAGAAACTATAGATACGGAGGTCATGAAAATGGGCAAAACAGCGATAGTCACCGATTCAAACAGCGGCATTACGCAGGCAGAAGCAAAAGAGCTTGGAATTACAGTTATAGCAATGCCTTTTCATATTCAGGGAACGGATTTTTATGAAGATGTCAATCTGACACAGGCGCAGTTTTATGAATTGCTTGAACAAGGCGGCGACATCTCGACTTCGATGCCGGCAGTCGGCGATGTAACGGACTTGTGGGACAGGCTTTTGCAAGAATACGACGAGATTGTGCACATCCCGATGTCGTCGGGGCTTAGCAGTTCCTGTGAGACCGCATATATGCTGGCGCAGTCTTATGACGGGCGTGTACAGGTCGTGAATAACCAGCGGATCTCTGTGACACAGCGCCGCTCCGTGCTGGATGCGTGTATGCTGGCAGAAAAAGGGAAGAGCGCATCTGAAATACGGGATCTGTTGGAGCGCGAAAAATTTGAGTCCAGTATATACATTATGGTTGATACGTTAAAATATTTAAAAAAAGGCGGCCGTATTACACCGACGGCGGCAGCTCTTGGCACACTGCTTCGGATTAAGCCGGTATTGCAGATCCAGGGCGAAAAGCTGGATGCGTTTGCAAAGGCAAGGACAGTCAAGCAGGCAAAAGGCATTATGATAAAGGCGATGCAAAACGATTGCCAGACCCGTTTTAAAGATGCAGCCGGCAGTAATTTATATATTGATATCGCATATACAAAAGACAGGGAAGCAGCACTTTTATTTGCGCAGGAAGTAGAAGCGGCATTTCCGGGACAGCATTGCGCGATTCATCCGTTGTCCCTTAGCGTGTCCTGCCATATCGGGCCAGGGGCGCTTGCAGTGGCATGTTCGCATAAGTTTGCAGAATAGCCTTTACTTCTTTCTCAGAGTCGTGTATAATCAGAAAGTAAAAACGGAAAAAAATTACAGGCGAGTCGAATCTGTAGTCTGGCAGGCAGGTTTTTACAACCTGCCTTTTTAGCGGTAAAAGCCGCACCGAAGGATTCGAAATGATGGATGCACAGGAGGTAGTATTTATGGTAAAAGCAGTAGTAGGCGCAAATTGGGGAGATGAAGGAAAAGGAAAGATTACGGATATGCTGGCGGAACACGCCGATATCGTCGTACGTTTTCAGGGCGGAGCCAATGCAGGGCATACGATTAAAAACCACTATGGTAAATTTTCACTGCATACGCTTCCGTCTGGTGTATTTTATGACCATACTACAAGTATTATCGGAAACGGCGTAGCACTGGATATTCACAGGCTGTTTCAGGAGATCCAGTCCATTACCGACCAGGGAGTGCCAAAGCCGCACATCCTCGTGTCTGACCGGGCGCAGATCGTGATGCCTTACCATGTGCTGCTCGATCAGTACGAAGAAGAACGGCTGGGCAGCAAATCGTTTGGTTCGACCAAATCGGGCATTGCGCCGTTTTTCTCGGATAAATACGCAAAGATCGGCTTCCAGGTCAGCGACCTGTTTGATGAAGAGCTGCTTGTAGAAAAAACGGCGCGTATTTGCGAGACGAAAAATGTACTGCTGGAACATCTGTATCATAAACCGCTGTTAAAGGCAGAGGAGCTTTTGGCACAGCTTCATGAATATAGGCAAATGGTAGAACCGTATGTAACCGATGTGTCCGAATACCTGCACGAGGCGTTGCAGGCAGGCAAGACCGTACTGTTAGAAGGCCAGCTTGGTACGCTGCGTGACCCGGATCATGGCATTTACCCAATGGTTACCTCATCGCCGACACTGGCAGGATACGGCGCTATCGGCGCAGGCGTGCCGCCGTATGAGATCCGTCAGATTATTACAGTATGCAAGGCGTATTCCAGCCAGGTAGGAGCAGGAGAGTTTGTCAGCGAGATTTTTGGCGACGAGGCGCAGGAGCTTAGAAACCGCGGCGGAGACGGCGGAGAGTACGGCGCTACGACCGGGCGCCCGCGCAGGGTAGGCTGGTTTGACTGTGTCGCGAGCAAATACGGCTGCCGCCTGCAGGGCACGACAGACGTTGCGTTTACCGTGCTGGACGTACTGGGGTACTTAGACGAGATCCCGGTCTGCATCGGCTATGAGATCGACGGGGAAGTTACGACAAAATTCCCGACGACGGCAAAGCTGAAAAAAGCAAAACCGGTATACAAAACACTACCGGGATGGAAATGTGACATCACTGGCATTACGGAGTACGAAAAGCTTCCAGAAAACTGTAAAAAATATATTGAGTTTATCGAATCCCAGATTGAATATCCGATTACATTTATTTCAAACGGGCCGTCCCGTACGGATATTATCTATCGGAACAAATAACAAATGAGAACAAGCAGGACGATCGGAGAGACAAAGGATGATTAAAAATATAATCTTAGACGTAGGAATGGTATTGGTCGACTTCTGCTGGGCAGGCCTGCTGCATCAGCTCGGCATTACGGGAGAAGCCTTTGAAGCCGTAGCCGATGCGACTGTGCGTACGCAGACATGGAACGAATATGACCGCAGTACAAAGACCGAAGAAGAGCTGTTGGCAGACTTAAAGGCGAATGCTCCGCAGTATGCCCCGCAGATCCAGCTTTTTTGGGACAATATGTCCGGCATGATCCGCCAGTATCCATACGCAAAGCCGTGGATCACCGCTTTAAAGGAAAGCGGGTACCGTGTGTATATATTGTCCAATTATTCCAAACGGACGTATGAGCTGACAAAAGACGACGGGCTGAGCTTCCTGCCGCTTGCAGACGGTATTGTATTCTCTTTTGAGACCGGGTATATTAAGCCGGAAAAAGAGATTTACCATTGTTTAATGGATCGATATCACTTAGATCCAAACGAATGTGTATTTATTGACGATAACGCGCCAAACCTTGTATATCCAAAGCAGATTGGCTGGAGCACCATCCAGTTCCATGACCTTGCGCAGGTGAAACAAGAGCTGCGGGCGCTTGGCGTACAAACAAAAGAAATAGTGCTATCTTGATGCCAAAAGGCAATTTCAGATAGACTCCCACAACAAGGATCGTTGCATCAAAAACCGTTGGTACAATACTGTACCAACGGTTTTTATTTTCTGCTTTTTTCCTGATCCAGGTGCTGCAGCGTCTCTTCGAGCTCTTTTTCATTTTTTTTCTTTGCCAGACGGTAGATTACCGTATAGCCCCATAGCAGGATCGGGACAAGCACCGTGCAGGTAACGCTGGCGCGGAATAGGAACATGCTGCTGCTTGCGTCAAACAGGGCGCACAGCAGGGTAATCAGATACAGCAAAACTAAAAGTACGACGCCTGTGATAGCGAGTATGCGTTTGATCCGTTTCATTGCCTGTCCTTTCTTATTATATACATTATAGATCCGCTCCCTGCGTAAAGCGGGATAAAAACTGCCTTGTACGTTCCTCGCGCGGATGCTCCATGACTTCATAAGGGTCGCCCTGCTCTAATATGCAGCCGCCGTCCATAAAGATTACATGGTTAGCAACATCTCTGGCAAAAGCCATTTCGTGCGTTACAATAATCATCGTCGTCTGGCGCGTGGCAAGCTCTCTGATGACCCGCAATACCTCTCCGGTCAGCTCAGGGTCTAAGGCGGAAGTCGGTTCGTCAAAGCAGAGGATATCAGGCGACAGCGCCAATGCACGCGCGATTGCGACACGCTGGCACTGTCCGCCGGAGAGCTGGTGCGGATAGTTCTGCATTCGGTCAGCAAGCCCCATCTGGTGCAGCAAAAACTCTGCTTCGTCTTTGATTTCTTTTTGGATCTCTTTTTTTCTTGCCTTGTAGTCCGGCTCGTCTTTTGCAAGCAGCTCCTTTGCAAGCATTACGTTTTGCAGCGCCGTATACTGCGGAAACAGATTAAACGACTGAAACACCAGTCCAAAATGCAGGCGCTTTTTACGGATATCATGTTCGCTTTGCGCCGAAGTATTGCCTGCGTCAAATAACGTCTCGCCGTTGACGCGGATCGTGCCGCCGTCAGGGCGTTCCAGAAAGTTCAGGCACCGCAGCAGCGTCGTCTTGCCGCTTCCAGAGGAGCCGATGATCGATACGACCTGCCCCTGTTCGAGAGAAAAGCTGATATCCTGCAATACTTGTGTATGTTCAAAGGTCTTGCGGATATGTTCTACTTCTAAAATCGACATGTTTGATTCTCCTTTTTCTTTTTCTATATCATCTTTCTCTTACCGGAAATAATTCAGTTTCTTTTCCAACTGTCCAAGTAAAATCGAGAGGATGCCATTAAACAGGAGATAATAAACAGCGGTAAAAAACAGCGGCCAGACAGCTCCTGAAATGCCGTGTGAGCCTTTCATAAAGGCTTCGCCTGCCCAGATCAGTTCCTGCAAGGCAATAATCTGGGCGAGCGAGGTATCTTTTACTAGAGTAATTACCTCATTGGACATCGGCGGGACGATCCGTTTAATCATTTGCAGCAGCGTGACCTTAAAAAAAATCTGGCTGCGCGTCATGCCGAGCACAAGCCCTGCTTCTGTCTGCCCATAAGGAATGCCCTGGATGCCGCCGCGGTAGATCTCTGAAAAATAGCAGGCATAGTTTAGGATAAAGGACACAGAAGCAGCCACAAAGCGTCCAGACTGGCTGCCTCCCCAAATCGGTATATGTAACGCCAGGCTTGGAAAATAAAAGATAATCAGCAACTGGATCATAAGCGGCGTACCGCGTATTACCCATACAAGCAGCCTGGAAGCGTAACGAAGCGGCGCAAAACGGCTCATAGAGCCAAATGCAATGAAAAGCCCAAGCGGGAACGCGCCGATTAACGTTACAAAAAATAGCTTAAGTGTCTGCATAAATCCAATGTTGAGCGCTTTGACAACGATTGGAAATTGCTCCAGAAAAAGTTCCATAGTACTGATCCTGCTTTCTCGATTGTAACATGCAATCGTAAGGTTTGGTTACTGCGCCACAACAGCAGCCTGCACGCCGTATTTTTCAGCACATTCCATCATGCTGCCGTCTGCATAGGAAGCAGCAAAGAAGTCATTTAACGCGCCTGCAAGGTTGGAGCCTTTGCGGAAGCCAACACCATATTCTTCACTGTTTAACTGCACGGTGTAAGTCAGGTTTGCATAGCCTGTCCCTTCTCCGACCATCGCCGCCGCCATTAAAGAATCGATAATAGCCGCGTCCGCAGTACCTGCCGCTACTTCCATCAGTGCGCTGGACTGCTGCTGTACCGGTGTAAAGCTGAAATTGTTTTCCTGTGCCATATCTTCCCCGGCGCTTCCGGTTTCCACTGCAAAGTTCAGCTCCTTAAGGCTTTCCACATCCTGGTAAAGGTCAGCCTTGTCCGCCGCAACGATGACGACCTGTGCGTTGTTGCAGTAAGCATTCGTGCATTCCATCGCAGTTTTTACATCTTCTAACAGCGTCATGCCGTTCCATACACAATCAATGGTCTTGCCATCCAGCTCCATAATCTTGTTGTCCCAGTCGATTTCTACAAATTCTGCGGTAACACCAAGGCTTTCTGCAAATGCCTTTGCCATATCCGCGTCAAAGCCGATCCAGTTTCCGTCCGCGTCTTTATAATCCATCGGCTCAAAATCGGTAATCCCTACAACGAGCGTGCCTTTGTCTTTTACATAAGCAAGATCCCCGTCCGATGCGGCATCATCCGTATTGCTGCTTGAAGCATCGTCTGCCGTACTGTTCGAAGTATCGCCTGCATTGCTGTCAGAGCCTGTATCCGTAGTTTCCTTTGAAGCTCCGCCGTTGGTATCCTTGTCCGAAGAACCGCAGGCAGCAAGTGAGAAAGAAAGCATCATAGTAAGTGACAAAACGATTAGTTTTTTCATAGTAAATCTCCTTTTTTTCTTAGTTTAAAGTACATTTTAAAGTATCGCTGTGCCAACGAAAATACAATACGTTGGAAGCACTTCATTATAATAGCAGTTCAGCGAAATGAAGTCAATAAAAGAAAAAGCAAAATAAATTCAAATCTTATGAATATCTTTGGAGAAAGCGTCTATACTATAAGTAATCCGAAGATCGTTTTCCCCCAAAGCGTTTTTCGGATTGGATGCAAAAGATACAATAAATACTTTATCCTCCCCCAATGGAAAAGCTGCCTTATGGCAGCTTTTCTTATGTTTCAAAAAGAACCTTAAGAAAAGACTTGGAAAATAAAAAAAGATAGGTTATAATGGGTCTTGAAATGAAAGAATGTAATATTTCTGCCTGGCACTCCGCTGCTTGGATCGGTGGAGGGCACAATGCAGAAGAAAAAAGGATGGGATATAGGTATGGCATTATTAGAAGAATGGAAAAAAATTGTTTATGACGAAAAGAAAAATAAAGGAGAGCTGGAACGGCTGTGGAACCGGTTTTTCAGGCTGGAGCAGGGCGTATATGAAAAGCTGCTTTCCAATCCTGACGAGGAGGTTGCAGGCACAGTCAAAGAGCTTGCCCAAAAATATGAGCTGACCGTGCTTGAGATGACCGGGTTTTTGGATGGGATCAACGACAGCTTAAAGGAGCCAAACCCGATTGAAACGATGGAAGAGGATACGCACGTAAGCCTTGCTTTCGATAAGGAAAAGCTGTATAAAAACATGGTGGACGCCAAGGCGGACTGGCTGTATAACCTGCCGATGTGGGAGGATATTTTTGATGCGGAGACGAGAAAGGCATTGTATCTGGAACAGAAAAAATCTGGTACGGTCATTGTAGGCAAAAAAATCGGCCGCAATGAGCCGTGTCCATGCGGAAGCGGCAAAAAATACAAACACTGCTGTATGAATAAAAAGTAACAAACCCTCCGGTGAACTATGTGCGGCACATAGATTCATCGGAGATTTTCTTGTTTTTATGGGCAAAGTCGTATATAATAGAATTAAATAGTTTAGACAAAATAAAAATATGGAAAAAGGAGGAAAATCCATGAATTTTCAAATGATTCATGAAAACTACAATGTTTATGACCTGCAAAAGTCGTTAGATTTTTATGAAAAAGCATTAAGTTTGCATGAGGTTCGCAGAAAGGAAGCCGAAGACGGTTCCTTTATTATTGTTTATGTTTCGGACGGCAAGTCAGATTTTGAACTGGAGCTGACCTGGATGCGTGATATGGACCGGAAGTATAACCTGGGGGACTGCGAATTTCATCTGGCTTTTCGCACGCAGGACTACGAAGCTGCGCACCGTCTGCATGAAGAGATGGGCTGCATCTGCTATGAAAATCCGCAGATGGGCATTTATTTTATTCAAGATCCAGACGGTTATTGGCTGGAAATCGTGCCCACATAATTAAAAACCGTTCGTCTGTGTCTTTGGGGGATTGAGCGAACGCCCGCAAGGGAGAGGAGGATTATTTATGAAGAAGCAAAAGGATGAGCAAATGCATCCGAAAAAAAGTATTACTAATGAGATTCTACGGCAAATCGGTAAAAGTGTTTTATTTGTATTTGTAATTGTCTCCATTTTATCGATCATTATTGTTCGTACGGTTATTTACTCGGCAAAGGAAACAGAGCTGAAACTGGAATCAGAATCAGCGCTGAATGAATTGAATGGGTTTTTGGAACAATATGCAAAAGTATCCGAACAGCTTGCAGTCAATCCAGAGATTCGGGAGCTGCTTGCTGATACCGTGCCGGGAGACGACATTAACGAAAAAGAAGAAATGGACTGCACCCGTGAATATCTCGCCAATATTGTAGCCACAGATCCGAACAACTTTTTGTCGGCTTGGATTGCGGATATGGATACGAGCAAGCTGACACAGTCCGATGGATTTTCATCGGACGAGACATGGATCTTTACCGAACGTGTCTGGTATCCTTGTGTGGAAGCCCATCAGACGATACTGACAGATCCTTATGTAGACCCAAGCAGCGGACAGATGATTATCAGCGCGGTATCTCCGATTTATGACGCTGACAGCGGCGAGCCGCTTGGCGTTACGGGGGTAGATGTTTCCCTGGCGCGTATGTCCGAGGTTATGAGCACTTATAAAGTCGGAGACAACGGATATCTGCTTTTGATTTCAGCCGACGGAAAAATTGTCTATCACCCACAGGCGGAACTGGTTGACCAGTATATTGCCGATTTAGACGTTTCGCAGAATTTAAAAGATGCGGTTGCAAACAAGGAAGAACAGTTTTTAAAGTATAAAATAGGAAACGAAAGTAAATTCGGTGTTGTAGTACTGAGTGAAGACACCGGCTATATGATCGTCAGCAATATGACATGGATGGCGTTTTATTCTCTCGTGCTGATTTTGATTGGGATCTTATCCGCCGTATTTATAGTCGGCATTCTTTTGATCGTATGGAATATCAGACGAAGCGCGGCAAATATTACAAAGCCGATTCTGGAATTAAACCATACCGCGCAGCAGCTTGCAGCCGGGGATCTGGATGTGCATATGGATATTCAGGCAGAAGATGAGATCGGAGAGCTTGGGAATTCCATTGGACAGACCGTCGGCAGGCTGAAAGAATATATTGTCTATATTGATGAAATGGCGCTGGTGCTTGACAACCTGGCAAATGGAAAGCTGGATTTTGAGCTGAAAAATGAGTATCTGGGGGAATTTCAAAAATTAAAGACAGCTTTAATTAATATTTCCGATTCAATGAACGAAGTGATGGAAAATATCTCTTACAGTGCCGACCAGGTATCGACCGGGGCAGGAGAGCTTGCGAATGCCTCCCAGATCCTTGCGGAAGGCGCAGGCACGCAGGCAGCGGCAGTCGATGAGCTTGCGGCGTCTACGGCTGCGATTGAAGAACAGGTGCAGCAAAGCAGCAAGGATGCGGAAGTATCCGCAGAAGCTACGATGCGCGTCACAAAGATGATGGAACAAAACCAGGAAAAGATGACAAAGATGATGGAAGCGGTCAGCAAAATTCATGAAACTTCCCAGCAGGTAGTCGGCATTATCCAGACGATCGAGGAGATTGCAGACCAGACAAACCTGTTGTCTTTAAATGCATCCATCGAAGCTGCACGCGCAGGCGAGGCAGGCAAAGGCTTTGCGGTAGTAGCGGATGAGATCGGCAAGCTGGCGATGGAAAGCTCCAAGGCTGCCAATATGACAAGAGATCTGATCGGCATATCTATGGACGAGATCAATAAGGGCAGCACGATTGCAAACGGCGTAATGACGTCCCTGCAGGAATCAGTGACTGCGGTAGGAGAAGTCAATCAAATGATCCGCAAAACCGCGGAAAATGCGGCAGTACAGGCGCAAAATATGGAACAGATCCGCTCCGGTATCGATGAAATCGTACAAAGCGTACAGGATAATTCCGCGGCAGCACAGCAGACCTCGGCAACCTCCGAGGAGCTTGCTTCCCAGGCAGTCGTATTAAATGAGCTGGTACAGCGCTTTGAATTGAAAAATAAGATAAACAATTAACAAAAGACAGAAGTAATCTGGATGGAAACAAAATAAGCAATTCAAAAAGAACAGAAACAATCTGAATGGAAACAAAAAAATAGAAGCAAAAATGAAATAAAAAATAGAAGAAAAAAATAAAAAGATAAAAACAGAAAGGAAAAGAAAATGAAAAAAATAAGAGAATTTTGGGATTCACTCGATGATCTGACAACCGTATCAAAACGGGAGCTGTTTTTGGAAGTCGTGTGCTGTGCGCTTGCGGGCTTTATGATTGGCATTTTGTTCAGTCCGAAGAAAACGACGATTATTGGGAGCAATAACGGCAACGGCAGGGCTGCGTTAGACGATGAAGACGCAATCGAAGAGATAGACTAAAAAGTAAACTTGCAGCAACAGGAGATAGAAAAAGATGCAGATAAAATTAAAAGACGGTTCTATAAAAGAGTATGATGCTCCAAAGACCGTGTATGAGATAGCACAGGATATTAGCAGCGGGCTTGCGCGTATGGCGTGTGCCGGGGAGATCGATGGGGAAACCGTAGATTTAAGGACAGAGGTTTCCAAAGACTGCGCGCTGAATATTATTACGGCAAATGAACAAGAAGGATTAAAAGTAATCCGCCATACGGCGTCGCATGTAATGGCAGAAGCAGTAAAGCGGCTGTTTCCAGATGCAAAGATCGCGATCGGGCCTGCAATCGAAGACGGATTTTATTATGATTTTGAAAACACCCCGTTTTCAAGGGAAGATCTTGATAAAATTGAATCTGAAATGAAGAAAATTATAAAAGAAGGCAAGCCGATTACACGCTTTACGCTCCCAAGGGAGGAAGCGATCGCTTATATGAAAGAGCGTCAGGAGCCATACAAAGTCGAACTGATCGAAGACCTGCCGCAAGGGTCAGAAATTTCGTTTTACGACCAGGGCGGGTTTGTCGATTTGTGCGCTGGCCCACATCTGATGTCGACAAAAGGCATCAAAGCATACAAGCTGATTTCCTCTTCGATGGCATATTGGAGAGGAGATGAGCACAAAGCACAGTTACAGCGTATTTATGCGACGGCATTCAACAAAAAAGACGATCTGGCTGCTTATCTGGAGCATTTGGAAGATATGAAAAAGCGCGACCACAATAAGCTCGGCAGAGAAATGGAGCTGTTTACTACCGTTGATGTGGTTGGACAGGGGCTGCCGCTGTTTACGCCAAAGGGCACAAAGATGATTATGAAACTCCAGCGATGGATTGAAGACTTAGAGGACAACGAATGGGGCTATGTGCGCACCCGTACGCCGTTAATGGCAAAAAGCGACCTGTACAAGATCTCCGGGCACTGGGACCATTATAAAGAAGGCATGTTTGTCCTTGGAGATGAAGAGGCTGATAAGGAAGTGTTTGCGCTGCGGCCGATGACCTGCCCGTTCCAGTATTATGTATACAAAAATTCGCAGAAATCATACCGTGATCTGCCGTACCGCATGGGCGAGACGTCCACGCTGTTCCGCAGCGAAGATTCCGGCGAGATGCACGGGCTGACACGCGTGCGCCAGTTTACAATTTCAGAAGGGCACCTTGTGATCCGTCCAGACCAGACAGAACAAGAGCTGAAAGGGTGCCTGGAGCTTGCTTATTATACGCTGTCTACGCTTGGGCTGCAAGAGGATGTAACGTACCGCCTGTCTAAGTGGGACCCTGAAAACAAAGAAAAATATCTTGGCGACGCCACATACTGGGAATCTACACAGGATGCGCTGCGTAAAATATTGGTGGAAAAACAGCTTCCGTTTGTAGAAGCGGACGGAGAAGCGGCATTTTACGGGCCGAAAATCGATATCCAGGCAAAAAACGTATACGGCAAAGAAGATACGATGATTACGATCCAGCTTGACTGCGCGATCGCTGAGAACTTTGATATGTATTATATTGACGAAAACGGCGATAAGATCCGCCCGTATATTATCCACCGCACGTCAATGGGCTGCTATGAGCGTACGCTTGCCTGGCTGATTGAAAAATATGCCGGAAAATTCCCGACCTGGCTCTGCCCTGAGCAGGTGCGCGTGCTGCCGATTTCAGATAAGTACAACGCATATGCGGATGAAGTGGCGGCAGAGTTAAAGAAAAACGGCGTGGATGTAACCGTAGACAGCCGTTCGGAAAAAATCGGATTTAAGATCCGTGCGGCAAGGCTCGATAAGCTGCCGTATATGCTCGTTGTAGGCCAGCAGGAAGAAGTGGATCGCACCGTATCGGTACGCAGCCGTTTTGCGGGCAATGAAGGCGTAAAGCCGTTAGATGCATTTATAGAAACGCTCTGCAAGGAGATTCGTACAAAAGAAATCCGAACCGAGCTTCCAGAGGAAGAAAAAGCGAAATAATTGGCGGAAACTGGCGCTACAGGCATATTTTGACAGCATACTATGATGTATAAGACATGGTTTTTTACAAATACTATAGCTGCATAGAATCAGAATGACAGCGCGATAGTAATACAATCGGCTGCATTCTTTATAGCAGAAGGAGGGAAAACATGCCAAGATTAGACTGTAGTGTAGGGAACTGCCGGTACAATAAAGACCACGGCTGTACAAGAGACCATATCAGCGTCGGAGGAGCGGGTGCCAGCACCACAAGCGAGACATGCTGCGACAGCTTTGAAGAAAGACGCGGCGATTCGTTTGCAAACAGCACAAAAGAACCGTCCCAGCGGGTAGACATCCGGTGTGAAGCAAAAAAATGCGTGCACAATGACGACTGCCGCTGCCAGGCAGAAGGCATTGACGTAGGCGGATCGAATGCCTGCCGCTGTGAACAGACAGCCTGCGGCACATTTTACAGAAAATAACAGTAAGATCGATCGATACAAAGCTACAGCAGGCGATCCGCTGTGGCTTTGCATCGGTGGAGAAAAGGGGGACTTTGGGTTGAGGAAGAAATCACATATTACGCTTGCCAGATATCTGGTAAATGAATCCAGGGATAAAGAGTTAAAGAAACATAAATATGCATTTTATTTAGGCAGTGTGCTGCCGGATATTAAGCCGTCATTTATTTATAAAAGACATGAAATATCAGGCACGTTTCCTGCGTTGCAGGAGCAGATAAAATTGCTGTCGTCCTTTCATACGTGGAAAAACGAGAAAAATAATTCCAAATATTACAGGCATCTTGGGGAAGTGTCACATTATCTTGCGTATTATTTTACGTATCCGCATAATGACAAGTTTACAGGCGGCTTTCGTGCGCATTGTTCTTACGAGGAGGATTTGAAAAAGCAGCTTCGCCAGCATATTAGCAGCGGCAAGGCAGCCAGCCGCAAGAAAAAATACATTGAGTTTGCGGCGCCAGAAGCATTGTTTGATTTTGTCGCAAAGACCCATAAAGATTATCTGTCAGAAAAAAATACGGTAGAAGGGGATATCAGCCATATTATCCCGATTAACAGCCAGGTATTAAAAAGCATCACCAGCTTCGCAAGAAGGGCGTAAAAACATTTTTTTGTCGAAAAACCGTACGCTGTGTCGAACGGCGGGAGATGTTGTCGATATAAAGTATTTGACAAATTTCGCCAAGCAATAGTACAATATTGTTGCCGCAAGTAATCAGTCCATAATAAATTTTATATGGGATGCAAGAGGGGGTAATCGTATTTATTACCGCAGAGAAACAGAAGTGGTAATCGTATTGTTACCGCGAAGAAACAGAAATGGTGATAAGGATGAATCAGGAAAGTACACTTAGAACGGAGATTGAACAGCTCCGAAAACAATTGAATGAGGCAGCGCTGCGCGACCTGAATTCAGAAGAATGTTTCCGCATCAGTTTAAAGCTGGATGCTGTGCTGGAAAAATATTATAACGCTGGTGGAACACCGTTATAAGCTACAGGCACTGTTTGATTTTGTGCGGAACGCCAAATGTAAGAAGAGGACGATAAAAGTCGTCCTCTTCTTATTTTATGAAAAAATAGCTTGTCAAAAAGCAAAAAGAAGTTTATATTAATACTAGGCGTGGAGGAAAGTGGTTGAAAGTGGTGCATAAGGGAGATGGTATGTGCGATGTTCATGGGCGAATACAATCATACAATCGATACAAAAGGCAGGCTGATCGTCCCTTCGAAGTTTCGGGAGAAGCTGGGAGAAGAGTTTGTGGTGACGAAGGGGCTGGATGACTGTTTATTTGTATACCCTTTAGACGAGTGGGCACAGATCGAGACAGCTTTCCGCAAAGTACCGTTAACAAATAAAAAAGCAAGGGACTTTGTGCGTTTTTTCTTTGCCGGGGCAGCGAGCTGCGAAGTGGACAAGCAGGGGAGGATTCTTCTGCCGGCGAACCTTCGCTCTTATGCCGGCCTTGAAAAAGATATTGTATCTGCGGGCGTATTAAACCGCGTAGAAATCTGGGATAAGGAGAAGTGGGAAAAGAGCAATGACATCGGGGATTTGGATGACATTGCCGATTACATGGCTGAATTGGGCGTCAGCATATAATCATCCGTAAAATTGGGCGAATGGAATTTCATCACACCTCAGTATTATTACATGAGACAATCGGGCAGCTACAGGTGAAGCCTGACGGGATTTACGTCGACGGCACTTTAGGAGGCGGAGGACATGCTTATGAGGTGCTGCGCCGGTTATCACCGCGCGGGCGTCTTATCGGCATCGATCAGGATGCGGATGCGATACAGGCGGCAAAGCAGCGTCTGAGCGAATTCGAAAACCGTGTCAGTATTGTGCGCAGCAACTATGCCAACATGCGTGCGCGGCTTGCGGAGCAGGGGATTTGCAAAGTAGACGGGATTGTACTCGATCTTGGCGTATCGTCGTTTCAGTTGGATACGCCAAAACGCGGATTTACTTACCGGGACGAACATGCGCCGCTTGATATGCGTATGGACGACAGACAAGAGCTGACGGCAAAAGATATTGTGAATGAATACAGCGAAAAAGAGCTCTTTCGGATCATTCGGGATTTTGGAGAAGATAAGTTTGCCAAAAACATAGCAAAACATATCGTAAGTACAAGAAAAGAAAAAGAAATTCTTACAACCGGGGAATTGTGCGCGGTTATCCGAGCGGCGATTCCCATGAAGGTGCAAAAGAGCGGCGGCCATCCGGCAAAACGGACGTTTCAGGCGATTCGCATTGAGCTGAACCGGGAACTGGAGGTACTAAAGGACAGCCTGGATGACATGATCGATCTGTTAAACGACGGCGGACGCATTTGTGTTATTACCTTTCATTCTCTGGAAGACCGTATTGTAAAGACGGTTTTTAGGAAAAATGAACATCCGTGCATATGCCCGCCGGATTTTCCGGTCTGCGTATGCGGCAGGGTCTCAAAGGGAAAGGCAGTCCGTAAGCCGATTGTACCATCAGAGGAAGAATTGAAAAATAATAAACGTTCAAAGAGCGCAAAGCTCAGAGTTTTTGAACGGAAGGAGCAATGATGAGCAGACGACTAAAAGAGCAGAGGCCCTACGGGATCTACACATATGAAGATGGCAATACCGTAAGACGGTTAGAGGCTGCACCAGATTATAACAGCGAAGAACGCAGGCGGAGAAAAGAAGAGCGAAGAATCTCGGAACAAAAGCGCAGACGCAGGCGTGCGGCAAGGAGAAACCGTGAACGCGCGTTAAAAATGAGCGCTGGATATGTGGCTTTTTTATCCGTATGCGTCATTGTGGTAGCAACCGCGTCAGCCGCATATGTAGACTTGCAGTCGGATTTGATTATCAGGCAGCGGGCGATTGAGCGCATGGAAAGCGAGATCTCTACGTTGAAGCTTGAAAACGATGCGGCATACAAAAGGATTACCGCTTCGGTGGATCTAAAGGAAATCAAAAAACAGGCAAAAAAGCTTGGCATGAAATATCCGTCGGAAAACCAGATCGTGCATTACTCGATTGATAATGCAGATTATATGATGCAGTATACAGATTAAAAACGGGACGAAACACATTTTGTAAAATTTTGATTTAAGAAAAACAGTTGAGATGAAGGGTGGCGTATGGCAGCAAACAGATCCGGCAGGAAACGAAAAAGAAGAGCGCCAAAACGCAAATGGATTAAATTAAATCGCAGAAATCATTTGAAGATGATGAACGTATTTTTTTTAATCGTAATCGCGTTGGCAGGATTGTTGTGCCGTCTTGTATATATTCAGCATACAAGCGGCCCAAAATATCAAAAGATCGTGCTTGCGCAGGCGAATTATGACAGCCAGACGATACCGTTTCGCAGGGGGGATATCTTAGATAAAAACGGAATCGCGCTTGCGACAAGCCTGGATGTATATAATATTATTTTAGATAGCTTTGTAATTTCGGCCGATGAGGATTATTTGGAGCCGACCATGCAGGCTTTGATGTCATGCTTTGGAGACCTGCTTTCAGAGACGGAGATCCGTACGTATATTAAAGAAAATCCAAATAACAGATATAAAGTGCTTGCAAAGCAGGTTCCGTATGAGCAGATTCAGCCGTTCCTTGCGTTGCAGCAGGGCGAAACAAAGCTGGACGAAAAGAAAAGCGAAAAAGACGGGAAGAACAATCATAAGGATAAAGACGAAGATAAAGAAAAAGATACGGCCTACAAAAATATCAAAGGCATCTGGTTTGAAAAAGAATACAAGCGCAACTATCCATATAAAACGCTTGCAAGCGCGGTTATCGGCTCCACGACAAGCGGAAACTTAGGCATGGCGGGGCTGGAAAATTTTTACAACGATACGTTAAACGGCACGAACGGCAGGCGCTACGGATACTTAAATTCCAACAACGCGATGGAAAAAACGATTAAGGACGCTGTGAACGGGAACAATATTGTTACAACGATCGATATGAATATCCAGACGGTCGTGGAAAACAAGATTATGGAATTTAACAAGGCATACCGCAACGAGGCGAGAGAGGGAAACGGGGCGGAAAATATCGGTGTCATTATCCAGGACCCGAATACAGGCAGGATTTTGGCGATGGCGGATTTTCCGAATTACGACCTCTCCAACCCGCGCTCTTTGGAAGGCTTTTTTTCAAAAGAAGAGATTGACGGCATGAGCGAGGATAAAAAAGCGGAGGAGTTAAACAGGATCTGGCGCAATTTCTGTATCAGCGATACGTTTGAACCTGGCTCCGTGCAAAAGCCGTTTACCGTGGCGGCAGGGCTTGACAGCGGCAAATTAAGCGGCAGGGAGACGTTTGAATGCGACGGCTATGAAAAGGTCGCGGATAAGACGATCCGGTGCGTGGCAAGGTCAGGGCACGGGACAGAGACGATCCAAAAGGCATTGATGGATTCGTGCAACGACGCGATGATGCAGATGGCAAGGAGAATGGGCAGGGAGGTATTTGGCAGCTACCAGAGCATCTTCGGCATGGGATTTAAGACAAATATCGACCTGCCGGGAGAGGCGCGCACCGATACGCTGATCCGTACAGCGGATGAGATGTCGTCGGTAGACCTTGCAAGCTCGTCCTTTGGACAGACGTATAACTGTACGATGATCCAGGTAATCAGCGCGTTTAGCTCACTTGTAAACGGCGGCAATTACTACAGGCCCCAGATTGTGTCAAAAATTACAGATGAAAACGGCAACCTTGTCGAAGAGAAAAAACCGGAGCTGTTAAAGCAGACCGTATCAAAAGAAACCAGCGATAAAGTAAAAGAATATATGTTTGCAACGGTCAGCGAAGGGACGGCAAAAGTCGCAAAAGTGCCGGGATATTCGATGGGCGGCAAGACCGGGACGGCAGAAAAGCTGCCGCGTGAGAACAAGAATTATGTCGTATCGTTTATCGGGTATCTGCCGCAGGAACATCCGCAGCTCGTGATCTATGCAGTAATCGATACGCCGAACCAGCCGACCGAGCATGAGGAACAGGCGCACAGTACGTTTGCGCAGAACTTAGCGCGAGAGATTTTAGAAGAGATCCTCCCGTATATGAACATCTACAAAGACGAAAAAGTGAAAAAAGATGCTTTGAAGAAAAAGGAAACCAATATGTACACGGAGATTGCCGGCTACGAAGCACGAGCAGCATTAGGTGAGGCTGTGAACTATCATTGATCCGGCAAAAAATACATAACCTCATAATTGCAGAATAAGCTATAATAACTGCTATTATGAGGTTTGTTTTATGAATGGGACAAAAACGTACAACCGCAAAAAAATCGTGACCGTGTTTTTTTGCATTTCCTTTGCCATGCTGTTTCTGGCGGGCAGGCTGGTGTATCTGATGGTATTCCAGTCCGAGTTTTACAGTGCGAAGGCACAAGACCTTCATGAGCGGGAGCGGGACATTAAGGCGGCGCGAGGGAAGATTCTGGATATCAACGGCAACGTGCTTGCGTCAAACCGCAGCGTATGTACGATCTCGGTGATTCACAGCCAGGTAAAGGACGAGGAAAAGGTAATAAAAGTACTTGCAAAAGAGCTTGGCATGGAAGAACAGGCCGTGCGAAAACGCGTGGAAAAGGTCAGCTCCATCGAGCGGATCAAATCAAACGTATCCAAGGAAATCGGAGATAAAATCCGCGACTATAAGTTAGCGGGCGTAAAAGTGGATGAGGATTATAAACGGTATTATCTGTATGACGACTTAGCTTCCAAGGTGCTTGGATTTACAGGAGGTGATAACCAGGGTATTATCGGGCTCGAAGTGATATACGACGATAAGATGATGGGCAAAAACGGCAAGATTTTAACGTTAACCGACGCGAAAGGCGTGGAGCTTGCAGATGCCGGAGAAAGCCGCAGCAACCCGGTCGACGGCAACAACCTGCGTATCAGCCTGGACGTCAATATCCAGATGTACGCGCAGCAGGCGGCGGAAAAAGCGATGCAGGCAAAAGAGGCAGACAGTGTCAGCGTCCTTATTATGAAGCCCTCTAATGGGGAGATTATGGCGATGGTCAACCTGCCGGAATTTAACCTGAATGACCCGTATGAGCTGCCGGAAGGTACGTCTTATGCAAATGCACAGGAAAAGCAGAACCTGTTAAACCAGATGTGGCGCAACGGCTGTATCAACGATACGTATGAGCCAGGCTCCACATTTAAGGTCATTACCGCTTCGGCAGCATTAGAGGCAGGCGTGGTGTCGCTTAGCGACAATTTCTTTTGCCCGGGCTATAAGATTGTGGAAGACCGCCGTATCCGCTGTGCGAGGACGAGCGGGCATGGGGCGCAGAGCTTTGTACAGGGGCTTGAAAACTCCTGCAACCCGGTCTTTATCGAGCTTGGCATGAGGCTTGGCACCGACCAGTACTACAAGTATTTTAAACAGTTCGGGCTGCTTAAAAAAACAGGCATTGACCTGCCGGGGGAAGCAAAGACGATTATGCATCAAAAAGAAAAGATCGGGCAGGTAGAGCTTGCCACGATTTCGTTTGGCCAGTCGTTCCAGGTAACGCCAGTCCAGCTTGCCACAACGATCTCTTCGCTGATTAACGGCGGTAAACGCGTGACCCCGCATTTCGGCGTCCAGGTGGAAGACCAGGAAGGAAACGCCGTAGAAGTGTTTGATTATGAGCCTCAGGAACAGATTTTAAGTGAAGAGACGTCAAAGACGATGCGCGCGCTGTTGGAAAAAGTCGTATCCGAAGGAGGCGGCAGCAAAGCGTATATCGAAGGCTATGAGATCGGCGGCAAGACAGCGACTTCCCAGACGCTTCCAAGAAGCGCGCACCGCTATATTTCTTCTTTTATGTGCTTTGCTCCTGCACAGGACCCGCAGATTCTGTGCCTGGTGATTATTAATAACCCGACAGGCGTTTATTACGGCGGTACGATCGCTGCCCCGGTAGCAAAAGAGCTGCTGCTTAATATTCTGCCGTATCTTGGAATTGAAAAAGACCCTGCGGTAGCGGCAAAAGAAAAAGCAGAAAAACAAGCGCAGAGCCAGGAGCAGCAAAATCAAAACTAAAAGCAAAACCGTGCGGCATATCCCCGCTGCTGCACGGCAAATGCTCCTAACGCAAGGGTACGGAAAAAAAGAAATCTGTCCAAGGCTCTTGCAACATGCCCCAAAATCCGCTATACTATGATTTTGAGACAACAGCATGACAAATGAAAGAGGGATAAAGGAAATGACAGAGCAGTTAATTGATTTTCGCTATATTTTTGCGGTAATACTTTCATTTTCGGTTACAGCGATCCTGGGGCCGTTTATGATACCCGTTTTACGAAGGCTCAAGGTAGGAAATACGGAGCGTGAAGAATTAAAATCCCATCAGAAAAAGACGGGGACGCCGACGATGGGGGGACTTATGATTTTGCTTTCGATTATTATTACATCGTTGTTTTTCATCTCTTCTTATCCAAAGATTGTGCCGATCCTGTTTGTTACGGTAGGCTTTGGTGTAATTGGATTTTTTGATGATTATTTAAAGGTTGTGTTAAAGCGTTCGGACGGCTTGTTTGCATGGCAGAAGATGATACTGGAGATCGTTGTGACAGCGGTATTTGCCATTTATCTGCAACGGTTTTCGGATGTGCCTTTGACGATGCTGATCCCGTTTTCCGGGGGCAAATATGCGGATTTTGGATGGCTGGCACTGCCGATTTTATTTTTAGCCGTGATCGGGACGGTAAACGGCGCGAATTTTACGGACGGGCTGGACGGGCTTGCTTCTAGTGTAACGGTGCTGATCGCGACATTTTTCTCCGTCGTGGCGGTCGGGACGAACAGCGGCATTGAGCCGGTGACCTGTGCCGTGGTAGGCGCGCTGCTTGGATTTTTGCTGTTTAACGTCTATCCGGCGAGCGTGTTTATGGGGGATACCGGATCGCTGGCGCTTGGCGGCTTTGTGGCTTCTGTGGCATATATGATGCAGATGCCGATGTTTATTTTGATTGTGGGGCTGATTTACTGGATAGAGATCTTATCGGTCATGATACAGGTCGGTTATTTTAAAATGACCCACGGCAAGCGGTTTTTCCGCATGGCGCCGATCCATCACCATTTTGAGCTTGGCGGATGGTCGGAGACGCGGGTGGTTGCGGTATTTTCAATCGTGACTACAATTTTATGCCTGGTCGCTTATATGGGCATGTAGGCAGGAAGGAATGATAGCAGTATGAACCTGAAAGGAAAAAAGGTACTCGTCATCGGCACAGGGGTAAGCGGGACTGCCGCTGCCGCGCTTTTGATAGAAATGGGCGCCGATACGATATTATATGACAGCAGTGAAAAATTGTGCCAATCAGATATAAGGGCAAAATCACAGGCGTTTGAAAACGTCCCGGTACTGCTTGGCGCAGCGGGCACGCAGCAGATTTTAAGCCAGTGCAGCACCGCTGCAGATAGACAGGAAGCGCCGCCGTATCACATTGCGGTGCTAAGCCCCGGGGTGCCGGTGGATCTTCCGCTTGTAGAAGCGCTGCGGGAAAGCGGCGTTAGTATCTGGGGAGAGATCGAGCTTGCTTACCGTTGTGCAAAGGGCAGGCTGGCGGCGATTACCGGGACAAACGGCAAGACGACGACGACAGCGCTGGTCGGTGAGATTTTAAAAAGCTATTTTGCGGACGTTAAGGTAGTCGGCAATATTGGGATTCCCTATACGTCGCTTGCCACGCAGATGACGGACGAAACCGTAACGGCTGCGGAGATCAGCAGCTTTCAGCTCGAAACGGCAGACACGTTTTGCCCGGATGTATCGGCAATTTTAAATATTACGCCTGACCATTTAAACAGGCATCACACAATGGAATGTTATATTAAGATAAAAGAATCGATTGTAAAAAACCAAACGCCGGGGCAGACTTGTGTGCTGAACTATGAAGACGAAGCGCTGCGCACGTTTGGAAACACAATCGAAACAAAGCTAAACGTTATTTATTTTAGCAGCAGGCAAACGCTGGAGCGCGGGCTTTATCTGGAAAACGGCACGATTTATTACGCTGGCGCAGACGGGGTACATGCCGTGATCGATACCGGCGAATTAAACCTGCTTGGAACGCATAATTATGAAAATGTAATGGCTGCTTGCGCTGTTACACATGCGCTTGGCGTTCCATTTGAAAAAATCAGGGAAGTATTGAAAATTTTTCGCGCCGTTGCGCATAGAATAGAATATGTGGGAGAAATAAACGGCGTTCGTTATTATAACGATTCCAAAGCGACGAATCCAGATGCTGCGATCAAGGGCATCCGCGCGATGGAGCGTCCGACCTGGCTGATTGGCGGGGGCTATGACAAACAGTCAGAATATGGGGAATGGATCGATGCCTTTGACGGCAAAGTGGTAAAACTCGTGTTAATTGGTGCTACAAAAGAAAAAATTGCAAAGGAAGCGGCGGAAAAAGGATTTACAGAGGTTGTCATGTGCGATTCTTTGGAAGACGCCGTCACATACTGCCACAGCCACGCGCGCGAGAAGGACGCAGTGCTTTTGTCTCCTGCGTGTGCAAGCTGGGATATGTTTCCAAATTATGAAAAGAGAGGGGACATTTTTAAAGAAATTGTACGAAGCTACCAGCAGTAAAGCGGCGAAATAAAATGGACGGATGGTGGTACGAAGGATTCCGGCATTCGCCGGACGGAGGGAAAAGAAAAATCAGGAGTTGTAAGAGTGGGCAGACGAAACAGGACGAGACAAAAGAAAATCAAATATTGTGATTACAGTCTGTTTTTTCTGGTAATTTTTTTACTGGGTTTTGGCCTTGTGATGCTGTACAGCGTCAGTGCCTATAATGCAAATGATAAATACGGCGACGCGCTGCATTATTTAAGGCGCCAGGGACTTGCTGTGGCGCTTGGGCTGATGGCGATGATGCTGATTTCCAAGATTGATTACCATATATGGTTTCATTTTGGGAACCTTGCCTATCTGGTGGCATTCGGGCTTTGCGCGGTCGTTTTGATCCCAGGGATCGGAAACGAAGCAAAAGGCTCTTCCCGCTGGCTTCCGCTTGGACCGCTGAGCTTTCAGCCTTCGGAGCTTGCAAAGTTAGCGATGATCTTGTTTTTATCCGGGCTTGTATGCCGGATTCCAAAGCAGATCGGCAAGTTTTCAAACCTGATTAAAGTGATGATTATGATTGTGCCGATCTTTGTGATCGTAGCGTATGAAAACTTAAGTACAGGTATAATTATATTAGGAATTGCCGTAGTCATTACGTTTGTGGCAAGTCCGAAGTTCGGACAGTTTATCGCGATGGTGGTCGTGGGCGTTGTCGGCGGAGGCGTGTTGTTTATTATGGCGGCAGGCTATCGGATGAAGCGTATCAAAGCATGGCTGCATCCAGAGAATTATACGGACAATACGGCATTTCAGACGATCCAGGGGCTTTATGCGATCGGCTCTGGCGGGCTGTTTGGGAAAGGGCTTGGACAGAGTATGCAAAAGCTTGGGTTTGTGCCGGAAGCACAAAACGATATGATTTTTTCGATTATTTGCGAAGAGCTTGGACTGTTTGGCGCTGTCTGTGTGATTCTTTTGTTTTTGCTTACAATCTGGCGTTTGATGGTCATTGCCAACAATGCGGCTGATTTGTATGGCGCGCTGATCGTGTCCGGGATTATGGCGCATATTGCAATCCAGGTGATATTGAATATCGCCGTTGTTACAAATACGATTCCAAATACCGGTATTACGCTGCCGTTTATCAGCTACGGCGGGACGTCGACCAGCTTTTTGCTTGCGGAAATGGGGCTGGCGCTGAGCGTATCTAGGGGAATCCGTCTGGAAGGTAGTGGCCATGATTAGAAAAAACCGAAAGAAGCGGGCGAGAAAAAAGAGGATTTTGCTTGGAGTGCTTGTATTTTTATTTCTTGCCGCGCTATTGTGCCTTGTCGGGATCACAGGGTTTCAACTGAAAAATGTAAAGGTAAGCGGAAATGAGCTGTATACAGACCAGCAGATCAAAGACAGCGTGCTGAGTGATGAATATTCCTGGAATACGCTGTATGTGGTGCTTAAGTACCGGCTGTTTCAGACAGAAGAGATTCCGTTTATCGACGAGATGGAGATCAAGATGCTTTCGCCGAACGCGATCCAGGTCAAAGTCTATGAAAAGGCGATCGTCGGCTATATCGAGGCAAATAACCAAAACGTCTATTTTGACAAAGACGGGTTTGTGGTCGAGATTTCCAAAAGGCAGATTGCGCATGTGCCAAAGGTTGACGGGATTGAGTGCCGCAAGGTAGTCGTTTATGAAAAGCTTAACTTAAATGATGAACAGGCGCTTTCCCTGCTATTGATCTTTTCGCAGCAGCTTGCCAAATATGAGCTGGTGCCAAAGACGATTGCTTTTTATGAAGACCGCACGCTTTCGGCAGATTTCGGCAGTATACAGGCAGAAATCGGAGATGACGAATATTTGGTGGAAAAAGTGATGCGCTTAGACGCGATTATGCCGAAGCTAAGCGGTAAAAAAGGGACGCTGCACCTGGAAAACTGGACACCGCTGACAACGGATATTATTTTTGAACCAGATTAGGAGGGGGTTATTTCGGTAAAATTTGATATTTTTTCAAAAAACTGGTTGATTTCATGTGAAAAAAATAATATTATAGAATTCAGAAGTTAAATTTTGTGTCCTGGGTAAGCAGACACGGGATAATGTATAAATTAAGGAGGTATTACCTTTGCTTGAGATTACAACAACAGAAGCAGATTCCAGTGCAAAGATCATTGTTATCGGGGTCGGTGGAGCAGGTAACAATGCAGTAAATAGAATGATTGATGAAAATATCGGCGGTGTGGAGTTCGTCGGGGTAAATACAGATAAACAGGCGTTGATGCTGTGCAAGGCGCCTACGCTGATTCAGATCGGAGAAAAGCTTACGAAAGGGCTTGGAGCGGGAGCAGACCCGGAAGTGGGCATGAAGGCGGCAGAAGAGAGCGCAGAAGAGCTGTCTTCGGTTGTGGAAGGAGCGGACATGATCTTTGTTACGTGCGGCATGGGCGGCGGCACGGGGACGGGCGCGGCTCCGGTTGTAGCAAAGATTGCCAAGGACAAGGGGATTTTGACCGTAGGCGTAGTTACAAAACCGTTTACATTTGAGGCAAAGGCACGCATGGTCAATGCGATTTCCGGGATCGAGCGTTTAAAAGAAGGCGTGGATACGCTGATTGTGATTCCAAACGACAAGCTTTTGGAAATCGTAGACCGCAGGACGACGATGCCGGATGCGTTAAAAAAGGCGGACGAGGTGTTGCAGCAGGGTGTACAGGGTATTACAGACCTAATTAACCTGCCGGCTTTAATTAACCTGGATTTTGCGGATGTACAGACGGTAATGAAGGATAAGGGGCTGGCGCATATCGGCATCGGTATGGCAAAGGGCGACGAAAAAGCGATCGAGGCGGTCAAGCTTGCCGTTTCTTCTCCATTGCTGGATACGGATATTTGCGGAGCCACGCATGTGATTATCAATATTTCGGGCGCGATTTCGCTGCTGGACGCAAACGATGCGGTCGGCTATGTACGGGATTTGGTAGGTGAAAATGCCAATATTATTTTCGGTGCGAAATACGATGAGTCCCGATCCGATGAGGCGACAATTACGGTCATTGCGACAGGCATTGAAGATGTGGAAAGCAAGCCGAAGCCATCGCTGATGCCAGGGATGCCGGGGATGAAATACGCGAACACGAATACAGCCAGCCGTCCGGTACCTACACCGTTTCCGGGGCGTACCGCGACAGTACAGAGCCAAACGTCGGCAGGCGGATTTGGCGGCATGAACACCGCAGGGGCGGAGATGTCCCAGCAGAATATTTACGGGATCAATAAACCGAAAAAACCGGAAAGCACCGTTCCAGTCAAGGATATTAAGATTCCGGGATTTTTGCAGAATCCGAAAAAGTAAAGGCATACATAGTAGTTGGACATGCATCTGTGTTAAAAGAGAAAATGAAAAATGTTAGGTATGTATTACAAAAGTTGAGACTGCTTGGAGAAAGGGAAGCATATTCCCGGATCTGGGCAGTTTTTATATTGCCGGAATTTGGATTTTAGACAGGCATTAAGTATGAAAGTTTGACATTTTTTTAAACAATTTTGGAATAGAATAGGAATATACAGGACGGAGGTGGGTGCAATCTATGAAGTATACATAGACGTGCTGGCGGTAAATAACTTTTTGGTAGATTTGGCGGCGCTTCTTGCCGTAAATCTGTATCGAAGGAGAAACGTACGGGCACTGCGTATTTTAGCAGGGGCGCTGGCAGGCACGCTTTTAAATTGCCTGGTGTTTTTTGCCTTAGGGCATCCGGCGGCTTATTTGCTTACGGTACATTTTCTGGTCAATCCCGGAATTGTTTATTTCTGTTTTCGGGAAAAATCAAAACAAGATTTTTTTTCTGACTTATGCATTGGCTATTTCATGTTTATCCTGATCGGTGGGACAGTGGAATGGCTGTATGCGAAAGGGAGCGGGCTGCTTACGTATGAGTCGGCGCTGCTTGCGGCGCTTTTTGTACTTTGCGCCGCCTGCTTGTGGTTTGGCAGGCGGATGCGCCGTTTTCGGTATTTTAATGCGAAGATCAGGCAAAATGGAACGGGCATCACACTGCGGGCGCTGGCAGACAGCGGCAATCTGCTGACAGACCCTTATACGGGAAAACATGCCAGCATGATCGACCGGCGTGCTTATGAAGCGGCGTTTCAGGCGCCGCAGGCAGTCCGGCTGATTCCCTATGAATCGCTCGGCTGCAGGCACGGGCTGCTTGAGGCAGTTACAATCGAAGAATTAAGCTTTGTCTATGACGATCAAAAAAAGACCGTGAAAGGGGCTGTGCTTTGTCTTGTCGACCACGCGCTGTTTGAGAAAAAGCCTTATCAGATGATTATCAATCCGCAGGAAACCGATGCGGAAGGAGCCGCGAAGCGATAGGGAAACATCATAAAAATATGGCAAAACTAAAATCCAGGAGGCAGATATGAAAGGGACAGAAACGCTAATACAAAGGATGATCGGTACATTTCACTATATGCTGCATATGCATGAGCCGGAACAGGAAGTATGGTATATCGGAGGGGCGGATGTGCTGCCCTCGCCGCTGGAGCCGGAGCAGGAAAACGCCTGTATTGCAAAGCTGTCCGGGGAAGGCAGGGAGACAGAGGAGGCAAAAAGCCTTTTGATCGAGCATAACCTGCGCCTTGTTGTGTACATAGCCAAAAAATTTGACAATACCGGAGTCGGCGTAGAAGATTTGATTTCCATTGGGACGATTGGATTGATCAAAGCGATCAATACGTTTAATCCGTCCAAAAATATCAAGCTTGCAACGTATGCTTCGCGCTGCATTGAAAATGAGATTTTAATGCATCTGCGCAGGACGAGTAAGACAAAGCTTGAGGTGTCGATTGATGAACCGCTCAATGTGGACTGGGACGGCAACGAGCTGCTTTTGTCCGATATTCTCGGTACAGACGACGATATTATTTCCAAAGATATGGAGTCCGAGGTAGAAAAAAAGCTGTTGCGCAACGCGGTAGACCGTCTCTCCGGCAGGGAAAAGATGATTGTTGAGCTGCGCTTTGGCTATAATACGCCGGAAGGAAACGAGATGACACAAAAGGAAGTGGCAGATTTAATGGGCATCTCGCAGTCTTACATTTCACGGCTGGAAAAAAAGATTATGAAACGGTTGCGCAAAGAAATTGTGCGCTTTGAGTAACAGATTTTAAGGCTTTTGGTTTTTGGGAAACCGAAAGCCTTTTGAATTTGAATATGAAAAAAGAGGTTTATCTACGCGCCTAAAAATGGTATAATAAGGAATAGCAAAGGGCAGTCAGATGACAGAGAGGAGATGGTATTATGCTGTTGGAATTTTTAGGAGCTGCGCACGAGGTGACGGGAAGCTGTCATTTTATACAGTCTGCGGGAAAAAACATGCTGGTCGACTGTGGGATGGAGCAGGGGCCGGATCTGTATGTAAACCAGGAAATACCGGTCAATGCCGTGGCGATTGAATATGTGTTTATTACACATGCCCATATTGACCATTCGGGGCTTTTGCCGCTTTTATACAGCAAGGGGTTCAGGGGGCAGGTATTTGCCACAAAAGCAACTTGTGAGCTTTGTAACATTATGCTAAAGGACAGTGCCCATATCCAGATGTTTGAAGCGGAATGGAAAAACCGCAAGGCAAGGCGTGCCGGCAACCCGGAAGTGACACCGCTTTACGATATGGACGATGCGATCGGGGTATTGGGGCATTTTGTGCCGTGTGAATATGATGTGCAGATCGATGTCGGTGCGGATGTCAAGGTGCGTTTTGTAGACGCCGGGCACCTGCTTGGATCTGCGAGCGTAGAGCTGTGGGTGACGGAAGACGACCAGACGAAAAAACTCGTATTTTCCGGCGATATCGGTACCGGAGACCGCCCGCTGATCCGCAATCCAGAATATATTCAAGATGCGGATTATGTCATTATGGAATCTACATATGGCAATAAGACGCACGCTGCGCCGCCGGATTATGCGGTTACGCTTGCAGAAGTAATCAAAGAAACGTTTATCCGCGGCGGGAATGTCGTGATCCCGGCATTTTCCGTAGGGCGTACGCAGGAGCTGCTGTTTTTTATGCGCAGGATCAAGTCGGAGCATCTGCTTCCTGGTTTTGAAGATTTTGAAGTGTACGTGGACAGCCCGCTTTCCGTAGAGGCGACAAACGTATTTCACAAAAACAACGCGGTCTGCTTTAATGAAGAGGCAAAAGAGCTGATTGCACAAGGAATCAACCCGATTCGTTTTGAAGGCTTAAAGACTTCTGTGACAAGCGATGAATCAAAATCGATTAACTTTATTAAAAAGCCGATTGTGATTATATCTGCTTCTGGTATGTGCGAGGCAGGCAGGATCCGCCATCATTTAAAGCACAATTTGTGGCGCAAAGATTCTACGATTATTTTCGTAGGCTTTCAGGTGCCGGGAACGCTCGGCAATTTCCTGTTAAACGGTGCAAAGCAGGTGCGGCTGTTTGGCGAGACGGTGGAAGTCAATGCCAAGATCTTAAACCTGCCGGGAATCAGCGGCCATGCGGACAAGGGGCAGCTTACCCGCTGGGCAGGCGAGTTTGCGGAAAGTGCGCCGAAGTTTTTTATCGTGCATGGGGAAGATACGATTACCGATGCGTTTGCCGCGCATCTGCACCAGGAATTTGGCTATGATGCACAGGCGCCGTACAGCGGAGATACGTACGACCTTATAAGCGGCGTACAAATCAAGCAGGGACAGCGCCAGCGTACGTTAAAGCAGGCGAAGTCTGCAAAAGCTTCCACAAATGTATTTGCAAGGCTCTTAGCCGCAGGCGAACGGCTGATCGGGCTGATCCACAAGCTGGAAGGCAGGCCGAACAAGGAGCTTGCAAAATTCGCAGACCAGATCAATGCTTTGTGTGAAAAATGGAGTAAATAGGATCTTGGTTTTATCACTAAGTGCCGCATGGCAAAGGCGGCGGAATGGAGACTTCAATGAGTAAAAGACAAAGAGAAGATGACCTGCTCTGGCTACAGGTACTGCAAAAAAAAGAACTGATGCGGGCAAAAAAACGAAGGAGGAGGCTTTTGCAAAGGATACTCGTTGTCGTGCTGATCTTATCGGCGCTTTCCGCAGGCATTTTCTTTACCGTGCAAAAAGCAGCAAAGCAAAAAAGCAGCGAACCAAATGCCGGGACAGCCGCGGCGGATGCCGGCACGCCATCGGGTTCCACGGCGGATATCCCCTCCGATACACAGGCAGACGGGCAGGATTTACCGTCCGATACATCATCGGATACAGCCTCCGATGTACAGCAGGAGCCTGACGCAGAACAGGCTGGTGACGGAGCGGATGGCCTTGCGGAATTAAAGCAGGTCAACGGCTATTCGTATCAGGAAAAGACGCGGACGCTTGGAAACGGGATTTCTAGTACCTATGCCGTACTGCTGGACGCTGAAAACCAAACCGTGCTTGCCGGAAAGGATGAAACGGAGCGGATTGTCCCGGCTTCTATGACAAAGGTGCTGACACTTTTAACCGCGGTGGAGCACCTTGGTGATACGCCGAATCTAAAGGATAAATTTAAAATCACCGTGGAAATTACAGATTTTTGCTATCTGAACGAATGCAGCGTCGCCGGATTTGAAATCGGTGAGAAAGTAACTGTTTTAGACATGCTCTACGGGCTGATTCTGCCGTCCGGCGCAGACGCGGCACTGGGGCTGGCACAGTATGTGGCGGGATCGGAAGAAGCGTTTGTAAAGCTGATGAATGAAAAGCTGGACGAGCTGGGGCTGTCTGAGACGGCTCATTTTACAAACTGCATTGGCATCTACGATAAAGACCATTACTGTACGCTGTTTGACCTTGCGGTCATTATGCAGGCAGCGCTTGAAAACGACCTGTGCCGCGAGGTGCTCTCCGCACGCACCTATACGACTTCTAAGACGAAGCAGCATAAGGAAGGCATGGTCTTATCCAACTGGTTTTTGCGCCGCATTGAAGATAAAGATACAGGAGGGGAAGTGCTTTGCGCCAAGACCGGCTATGTGTCTGAGGCGGGAAGCTGCGCGGTCAGCTATGGCGTGGACGAAAAGGATCGTAAATATATTTGTGTGACTGCGGATGCGCAGGGAAGCTGGAAATGTATTTATGACCATGTAAAACTGTATAAGCGTTTTTCAAACAGGAGAAAAGCAGATGACGAATGAGAAAATATATCAAATGGATTTTGCAAAAATCTATCAGCTTCTCGTCGATAAGGCTGTTAGAAAAGGCAGGACAAAACAGGAAGTGGACGAGGTGACATGCTGGCTGACCGGGTACAGCCAAAACGAACTGGAACGTATGCAAAACGAACCGCTGGCTTACGCGGCATTTTTTCAGAATGCGCCGGAAATTACCGAAAAAACGAAGCTGGTAAAAGGAGTCGTCTGCGGCGTGCGGGTAGAAGAAGTCAAAGAACCGCTGATGCGGGCAATCCGCTGTTTGGACAAGCTGGTGGACGAGCTGGCGAAAGGAAAATCGATGGAGAAAATACTCCATCGGTAGCGCACCAGCTTGATCCGAATCAAATTTAAGTCAGCGATAAATAGTTTTGCATACTTTTAAGCGCAGATTTTTCCAGCCTGGATACCTGTGCCTGGGAGATATGGATCTCCTCTGCAACTTCCATCTGTGTCTTTCCTTCAAAAAAGCGCAGCTTGATAATATAATTTTCCCGGTCGTTTAACCGCTGCATAGCGTCTGATAGGGACAGCGATTCGATCCATTTGGATTCTTTATTCTTTTTATCCGAGATCTGGTCCATCACATACAGCGTGTCGCCTCCGTCCGTATAGACTGGTTCGTACAGGCTGACGGGGGTCTGTATCGCGTCTAGGGCAAATACGATCTCGGCTTTTGTAAGCCCTGCTTCCTTGGCGATCTCATCCAGGGTCGGCTCCTGGTTTGAGGTGCGGGTTAAGACTTCCTTTGCGTGGATTGCTTTGTAGGCATTGTCACGCAGGGAGCGGGAAACACGGATGCTGTTGTTGTCGCGCAGGTAGCGTCTAACTTCCCCGACGATCATTGGCACGGCGTAAGTGGAAAATTTTACCCCCAAGGTCGGGTCAAAATTGTCAATGGATTTGATTAAGCCGATGCACCCGATCTGAAACAGGTCGTCCACGTTTTCGTGATGGTTGGAAAAACGCTTGATCACGCTTAAGACAAGGCGCAGGTTGCCGTTGATATATTGTTCCCTGGCTTCGTGGTCGCCTTGCTTGATTCGCGCAAACAGCTCTTCTTTTTCTGATTCTTTTAATACAGGCAGCTTTGCAGTGTTTACGCCGCAGATTTCAACTTTATAGACAGCCATAGTTAACCTCCGAATCATTGATAATAAAAGAATGCGCGAAATTGCCAAAATTATTCATAAAAAATTGGGCGGGCATTTTTGATGGTTTTTATAAAGAATCCGGGCAGGCAGTCCGATATATATAAGACAGGCACTTGATAGAATATGCACAGTACAGGGAGGTCGGCGCATGGAAGACGTATCATTAACTTATACAGGTATTTTAAGGCAGGGAAAGGAAAGGGTCGTAAAAGTACGGTTTGCAAGAAACGGAGATAAAGATTTTGCAGAAGGGATCATACCGGGCGGAAAGATCGAAAAATCCCAGGGCTTTTCGGATAAGGAGCTGGCGTCGCTGCGCTTTTACTTAAAGGCAAATGAAAAAGACCTGATGCAGAAAGCCAAAGAAATCACGGGTTTTCGCGCGTTTTTAAAAAATTAAAAAAGTCTTAAGATTTTAGGCAGTTTAAACTTCATAAAAATTCCGTTACAATGTCATTGTGATTAATCATAATGCATGTGACGGATTTTTTTGTGGCATGTAGACATTGTTGGAGGAAGTTATGTACAAGATTCTGGTTTGTGATGATGAAAAGGATATCGTATCGGCAGTACGCATTTATTTAAGCAGCGAAGGATATACGGTATATGAGGCTTATAACGGAAAGGAGGCTTTGGAGGTCATTCAAAAAAATGAGGTGCATCTTGTATTGATGGACATTATGATGCCAAAGATGGACGGCATTGAAGCGATGGTAAAGATCCGGGAGTTAAGCAACGTACCGGTGATACTGCTGACTGCAAAGGGGGAAGATACCGATAAGGTACTAGGACTTACCGTCGGTGCGGATGACTATGTGACAAAGCCGTTTAATCCGGTAGAATTACAGGCAAGGGTCAAATCCCAGCTTCGCCGTTATATGCTGCTTGGCGGCGGAAAAGCAGTGCAGGACGACAAGCTGCGTATCGGCGGCATCGAACTGGATGACAAGTCCAAAGAAGTGACGCTGGACGGGGAGCCTGTGGCACTGACACGGACGGAATATGATATTTTAAAATTGCTGATGGAGCATCCGGGACAGGTATTTTCTCCAAATGAAATTTATACAAAGGTATGGAAAGATATTTCTTATGGTACGGAAAATACGGTGGCGGTACATATCCGCCATCTGCGGGAAAAAATCGAGTACGACCCGGCGCAGCCGCGTTTTTTAAAAGTTGTATGGGGACGCGGCTACAAAATCGAAGAGCTGAAGTAAAGGAAGGAGACATCTATGGAGACGTTAAAAACAAGTGTGGCGGCAAAGACGGCTGCGTTCCTGCTGGTTGTTATTTCGCTTGTTTTAAGCATTGCAGGCTTTGTTGGAATGGTGATGATGGATACCATCGGCGGTTACCAGATGCGCAAAGAAGAGATGCTGAAAAAAGGCTATGAGGAAATGTGCGGCAAATATTCCGTTATGGCATTGGCAGCGTACAAAGATCAATACGATGCGAAAGAACTGGCGCAGACAAATTTTCGCTATGGGATTGTAAAGGCGAAGGATATCCGTTCGGTGGATTTTTCGGATCTTGGCAGCTATGTCGCGGGCAATTTTGAACAGCCGCCCAAGGAGGCAGAGCTATATTTTAACGAATATGATATTACCAAAGACACGCAGTTTGAGTTTTTTGGCAGGAATATTTTAGATTCCTCCTATTCGATGTTTGAACCAAGCGTTTCCCAGGACAATTACGATATACAGGGATGGGTGTATGATATGGAATCCGAAACCATTTACGTACGTGCAGACAAAAAGCTGTTCGCGACGCAGGACGCGAAGCTTTGTACACAAAACGACGGAATAACGCCGCTGTATACGGCAAATTCTATGATTCGTGAGCAAATAAATGGTGATCAGACGAAATATACCTGGGAAGATGACAGCCTGTACCTGTTTTTGCCTGATGCAGACCATGTCGTGGATATTTCTGAGATTGCTATTGTAAACGGGAAGGACAGCCTAAAAACGTATGGCGCCGTTCAAAAGGGACATCTGGATGCGATTGGGCAAGAGCAGATTTATGTCAGCGAACAAGATCCTTATGAGCATTTGATTGTGGCGTCGTATGTGCACGAGCCGCTTTCAGGGGAATTGTCGTTTACACAGGGCGATCTGTTTGTACAGACAAAGATTCTGGTTGATTTTGCTTACCGTATGCGTTATGCTGGAATCGTTATTCTGATTGTATCCGTGGTTGTGCTGATCGCCGCTTTTTCGTTTTTGATGGCGGCAGCCGGGCACCGCAGGGGCGAAAAAGGCATCTGCGCCTCTTTTTTGGATCGTGTGCCGTTAGACCTTTCTTTTGCAGGCTTTTTTTTCGCAGAGACGCTTCTTGCCTTCCTTATGGTCTGGTTTATGGAAATCGTTGCTCCAAGACAGCGAAACGGCATGTCAGGCATGGTATCGGCGGGCGTGGTTTTCGTCTGTGCCGGCATAGCCGCAGTTTTTTTGTGCGTGTTATTCTGCATGAGCTTTGCCGTTCATATAAAGCTGGGAAAATGGTGGCGGCATACGGTTATTTACCTTGTTTTTAGAAAATGCGTACACGTTTTGGCAGGTGCCCTGCATTTTTGCGGTTATGTGTGCGCCAGCCTGTTAAAGAGTGTGACGCTGCTTTGGAAAGCATGGATTGTGTTAGGTGTTTTGGCGTTTGCGGAGTTTTTAGCGCTTGAGGCAAGCTGGGCAGACGGCAGCCTGTTTGCATTCTGGCTGCTTGAAAAGGCAATCGTATACCCGGCGGCAATCCTGCTGCTGATTCAGATGCACCGGCTGCAAAGAGGCGCGCAGCAGATCGCGAACGGCAGGCTGGATTACCGCATCGACACAAGGCATATGTTCTGGGAAGTCAAAAAACATGGGGAATACTTAAATGATATCGGGCACGGTATCAACAATGCGGTAAACGAACGGATGAAAAGCGAACGTTTTAAGACAGAGCTGATTACAAACGTCTCTCATGATATTAAAACGCCGCTGACCTCGATTATCAACTACGTTGACCTGCTGCAAAAAGAAGAAATAGACAACCCGGCTGTACAGGAATATTTAGAAGTGCTGCACCGCCAGTCCGCACGTCTGAAAAAGCTGATCGAAGACCTTATGGAAGCGTCCAAGGCATCGACCGGGAGCTTAAGCGTTGTGATGGAACAGTGCGACGCGGGCGTGATGCTTGTACAGACGATCGGCGAATTTGAAGAAAAGCTGATGGCAGAGCAGATCGAGCTGCAAATTAAAAAACCGGAAACGGAAATTTTTATCGGAGCAGACCACAGGCATTTGTGGCGGGTGTTTGACAATTTAATGAACAATATATGCAAATACGCACAGCCTGCGACGAGGGCTTATGTCAACCTGGAACAAGACGGCGGCAAGGCGGTCATTATTTTCCGCAATATTTCCAAATACCAGCTTAATATCAGCAGCGAAGAGCTGATGGAGCGGTTTGTGCGCGGGGACAGTTCCCGAAACACGGAAGGCAGCGGCCTTGGCATCTCGATTGCAAAAAGCCTGACAGAGCTGATGAACGGGACGTTTGCACTGTACGTGGACGGAGATTTGTTTAAAGTCGTGCTGACGTTTCCGCTGTATGGCGAACATACGATGCATCTGACCCAGCGGCAGCCATTGGACGCCGTGCGTCTTCAGGAGAAAAATGACCATATGCTGATGGACGGACTTGCAGCCGGGCTGCAAAATGCAGGATCTTATGCAGCGGGCATTGGGCAGGGCGTTGCGGATAAAACCGGAAAGATCGTAAGGCGTGCAGGCAGGTTTGCCTACCATGTCAAACAGGCAGCAAAGCAGGTAAAGGAAGAAGAAGCCCTAGAGCGGGCGGTAGAGAATGCCAATCAGGAGAAACAAGAAGAACCGACAGAAACTGAGAACAGACATTCGTAATGAGGTGATCGCAATGGAAATACAGTATAAAACCCTGGATGCGGATGAAATACGCAAAGAACTGTTCGCGCATTTTATCCGCCGCCAGGCGGTTACAAAATGCTGGCGAAAGGTGGATGGACAATGGGTGATCAAAGACGATCCTTTTATAGACGACTGGACAGAAAAGGATTATGAGGTACTCGTATCGTGCCTGAAAAACACGGCACAGACAGGCGGGTTTGTACACGCTGCCTTTTGTGATGGAAAACTCAAAGGCTTTGTATCCGTGGAACCTTCGCTGTTTGGCGGCGCAGAAGGCTACCTGGATTTATCAAGCATCCATGTTTCCAAAGATCTGCGCGGAAAAGGCGTCGGCGCCAGGCTGTTTGCGGCGGCAAAAGCATGGGCAGCAAAGCGGGGTGCGAAAAAGCTGTATATTTCCGCGCATTCTGCGGTAGAAAGCCAGGCGTTTTATAAAAAAATGGGCTGTGTGGAAGCACAGGTATACCACAAAGAGCATGTGGAAAAAGAGCCGTTTGACTGCCAGTTGGAATATGTTTTATAATGCATCTTATTTTTTCGTGAAAATAGACGATAAATTAAATAGAAATACGCAATACGATGCATGGAAAAATGGAATTGGAAACAACTACAAGGATGTGATCATATGAAAATTGGAGAAGCGCAGCAAAAATACCGGGCACAGGTAAGGTCTTACCGCGAGCAGAGGTCTGCGCTGTCAAAACAGCTAGAAGACGTCCGCTCCAAAATCAAGCATCTGCCGGGAGATGGGGAAAGCAGGGAGAAATTTGAATCCGTTGCTGCCACACTGCAACTGACGCTGGATGCAATCGACGAAAAGCAGTCGGAATACGAGAAATATTTGGAGCAGTTATCGGAGAAATACTGCGCCTATTGGAACGCGACTGTGGCCGAGCAGCAAAAGGACGCGACAAAGGAATATGCCGCTGATGTGGCAAAAGCGATGGAAGTCGCGCGCCGGCTGATGAAAGGCGCGATCGTACCTGCCTACGATGAAAAAAAGCTGATGGAATTCAGCATGGACATGTACCAGGTGGCAAAAAACGTCGGCGCAATGGCAAGGCTTGAGAAACGGGAAAAATACGAATCTCTTTGGAAGGACGACGAGGAAAAGAAAGACTACGATGATCCAAGAGAAGTAGCAAAAAACGCAGATGCCGGACTGGGCGCACCGGAAATTGTGGATGTGGCAGATACGATGGCATCGGTTGGCGTTACGGAATAAAATTTACCTAGAGCGAACGAATTTGAATTGCTTTGGTAAATTTTTACAGGAAGGGACGCCAGGAGAGAGGATGAGCATCCCCTGGCGGCGTCCGTTCCAGAATACTAAGAAGCCCTAAGTATTCTGCTGGTACGCTGTGGCTGTGTCCGGTCGCGGCACCTAGTTCGCTGCCTGCTGGCAGCTAAAGGTGCCGCTTGGCTGCGCCCCTGGTTGTTTTGCAGAATACGAAGGGCTTCTAAGCATTCTTCCAAAGCCGCCGCCAGGGGATGCTCATTCTCTCTCCCGTCTGTGCTTCGTAAGTGCTACTAAACAAGCTCAATATAGTTTGTTTGCTGTAGTATTAGAGCAGATCATTACGTATATGGGAAAGCCGCAGATATTTTGGAAATAGTTCTGAATATCTGCGGCTTTTTCAGCTTTTTCTTTTACTGTCGTTCGGCTTGACGGGTAGGAAGCAGAAGCGTTATAATGAATAAGCAGGAGGATGACCGCAATGACAGGCCAAACAGATAAAATCCAATGGCATCTAGGCTTTTGCAGTGCAGCAGAACTGGAGCTTATAGAAAATAAAACAGAATTAGAATTTATACGGGAATATAATATTGGGAAAGAGCCTTTGCGCATAGATCTGCTGATTATTAAAAAGCGTCCGGGAGCAGTGATTAAAAATGAGATAGGGAGTATTTTTAAACAGCATAACCTGCTGGAATACAAAAGTCCCGACGACGGCTTTAGCATTGACGATTATTATAAAGCTATCGGATATGCATGTATTTATAAAAGCCTTGGGGAAACAGTAGACGCCATACCTGCCCAGGAGATTACAGTATCTTTTTTTCGGGAAGCGTATCCTAGAGCGTGTTTGAAAAATCATTCCTGCCATCTGCATTCCCCACTTTGCGTGATATTTGCGCCAAATTCAGGTTACATAGCCCGCTATGCGCCCTTCATTTAGCACAAATCTCCCACAAATTGTGAAATACATCTGGCAGAAAGCATTTTTCAAACACGCTCTAGGGAATTGATAAAAAGCCTGGTGCGCCAAGGGCTGTCTATAGAAGAGAAATATCCAGGCGTTTATTATGTCAAAGGGCGGGTATTGTTTGACACGCAGATTATAGTGATGCGGGAGCTGCAAAAACACAGCGGCTTCAAGATCCTGTCAAAAAATGCCAGGGAAGAGGATGTCCGCTGTTTTTTGGAAACAGTAAGCGGGTATACAAAGCAGGGAGACAAAAATAACGCAGACGCAGTCTTGCAGGTCAGTGTAATGGCAAACAAGAAACTGTATCAGGCGATAAGGAGGGATTTTGGCATGTGTGAAGCATTAAAAGAGTTAATGAAAGATGAGATTGATAAAGAAGCCGATCTTCGGGCAGAAATGATTGTGCAGATTAAGGTACAGGAAGCAGAAAAAAATATCAGGCGGAAATCGAAAAGAAGGTACAAGAAACAGAAAAAAAGGTGCAGCTTGAAACAGAAAAAACGAAACAAAACACCATGCAGTCAGACCTTAATAACCTAATGGAAAATACAGGCTGGACGAAAGAAAAAGCTATGAAAATGCTTGGAATTTCTTTCACAGATTAATTCGCTTTTAGTACTACAGCGAACAAGTTTGAGTTACTTTGGTAAATTTTTACAAGAAGGGACGCCAGGAGAGAGGGTGGGTACACTCTGGCGGCGTCCGTTCCAGAATGTTAAGAATTGCTAGGTATCCTGCTGCTACGCCCTGGCTGTGTCCGGTCGCGCCACCTTGTCCGCTTCCGGCTGTCCGCCGAAAGCTATCGGTGCCGCTTGGCTGCGCCCCTAGTTGTTTTGCAGAATACCAAGCAATTCTAACCATTCTTCCAAAGCCGCTGCCAGAGTGTACCCACCCTCTCTCCCGGCTGTTCTTCGCAAGTGCTGCCCAAACAAGCCCGATATGGTTTGGTAGCTGTAGTACTAGAGCGAACTTTATCTGATTTGCGTTTCCAAGGGAATTATTTTGGACGGGTTTTCTATGTAAAATAACCTAGAATCTGTTATATCATATGGTTGATTTTGTTCATGGTAGATAAACCAAACCATATTGCGCTTGTTTCGTAGCATTTACGAAGAGCAGCCGGGAGAGAGGATGTGCCTCCCCTGGCGGCGGCTTTGGAAGAATGGTTAGAAGCCCTTGGTATTCTGCGGGGTAACCAGGGGCGCAGCCAAGCGGCACCTTTAGCTGCCAGCAGGCAGCGAACTAGGTGGCGCGACCGGACACAGCCACAACATAACAGCAGGATACTTAGGGATTCTTAGCATTCTGGAACGGACGCTGCCAGGGGAGGCACATCCTCTTTCCCGGCGTCCCTTCCTGTAAAAATTTACCAAAGCAATCCAAATTTGTTAGCTGTAGTATTAGTCAGTGATTAAAAAAGCCTGAAAAAAGCAGGGAGTGTAAATGCAAATGGACTTGCAGGAATTATATCACGAGATCGGCTTACAAGCCGAAATCGTGGAGCGGTTAAATCGGGTATCGTCAAAGATCAGCCTAAACCAGATCCATAGCTGCCTGGAGCGGCTGTTAGATTTTAAAACAGCCGCTGCCGCCTATGATGCGTTAAAAGAATTATTTGCAGATGATAAAGATCAAATCGGGATGCTGTACTGCCAGTTAGAAGCCGCAAGGCGGATTTTTCGCCGGTATCAGGCAAGACAGATTCCAAAAGCCGTTTATATCGATACCATGAAGTGTTTTCCGAGATTTTTAGAGGAATGCAAAAAGAAAAACGGGCGAATGTTTTTTGACCGGGGATGGTGGACGTACCGGCAGACAAGCATGAGCCTGTTTCGAATTGGAGAGCTGGAATACCAGTTTGCGGCATATGAAGGGGAACAGGCAGTCGCGGTGCATATTCCGTCCGATGCGGATTTTTCGAAAGAAGCGGTAGACCATTCGCTGGAACAGGCGTGCCGTTTTTTTGAAACGTATTATGGGGAGTATGTATATGATAAATTTACCTGTCGTTCGTGGCTGCTATCACCTGCATTAAAGCCGCTGTTGTCTGCGTCGTCGCATATTTTATCTTTCCAGGAGCGGTTTTTTCTTGTGCAGGAAGACAGGCAGGATCGGGAATTTATCGAATGGCTGTTTCAGGTGCCTGCGGAGACTGCCTGTAAGGAACTGCCAGCAGAAACGGATTTGCAGAAAAAAGTGCGGTCGCTGCTGCTTCATGGCGGAACGGTCGGGTCTGCATATGGGATCATACGAAAGTGCAGGAAACCTTGATTTTTGCATACATATCGGGTATACTTAAACAAAGGGCAGCTTTACATGCTCGGTTGATCCCGGCATGAATTTGGCAGCGTTCAGAAAGGGGAGAGAAGAAATGCGTACATTTATCACAGCGGAAATTGGAATTAATCATAATGGGGATTTGGATCTGGCAAAAAAGCTGATTGATACGGCTGTTACAGCCGGATGCGATGCAGTGAAATTTCGCAAAAGGACGATAGAATTAAATTATACACAAGACTATCTGAACGAGGTGGAAGAATCGCCGTGGGGCCATACGCGCAGGGCAAGGGTTGAGACGCTGGAGTTTGGAAAGGAAGAATACGATGCTATCGACGCGTACTGCAAAAAAAAGGGGATTTTGTGGTATGCTTCGGCGTATGATACGCAGGCGGAAGAATTTTTGCAGCAATACGGCCTGAAATACCGTAAAATCGCCTCAGCGATGCTGACGAATGAAGAGCTGCTTGAGATGGTGGCAAAGGAAGGACAGTATACATTTATCGCGACAGGCATGAGCACCTTTGAGGAGATCGACCGTGCGGTAGAGATTTTTAAAACGCATGACTGTCCGTTTGAGCTTATGCACTGCATCAGTACTTATCCGATGGTAAGCATGGATGCCAACCTTCGGATGATTACGGTACTTCGCGACAGGTATGGCTGCAAGGTCGGCTACAGCGGCCATGAGATCGGGACGCTTGTCAGCACTTGTGCGGTTGCGATGGGGGCAACGAGTGTAGAGCGCCATATTACCCTGAACAAGACGATATATGGCAGCGAGCAGAAGGCATCGGTAGATCCGATGGAGCTTTGGCAGTTGGTGAAAAATATCCGTGAAACGGAGATGATTATGGGTACGGGTGAAAAGATTCTTTCAAAGGCAGAACAGGAGATGCGGAAAAAGTGCAGGAAATAACACTGCCTTATAAAGTTGCAAAAGTTACAAAGCCATACAGAAAAAATATACGCCTTCTGTATGGCTTTCTTTTTGCACAGCAGATCGTTGGACGGATATGTTTTTGGAATAGATCATAATAGAAAGGAAAAGAAAATGGAAAGACGCGATAAGGTCAATTATTATTTAGATCTTGCCGATGTGGTATCAAAGCGGTGTACGTGCCTGCGCAGGCATTACGGCGCGGTAATTGTAAAAAATGATGAGGTGATCGCAACGGGCTATGCAGGAGCGCCTAGGGGACGCAAAAACTGTACAGACCTTGGCTACTGCATTCGCAGGCAGATGAATATTCCAAGGGGCGAACGCTACGAGCTGTGCCGCAGCGTCCATGCGGAGGCGAACGCGATTATCAGTGCGGAGCGTGAGAAAATGATCGGGGCGACGCTGTACTTGTCCGGGCGCGAGGCGGACAGCGGGGAATACATTAAAAATTCCAGCAGTTGTTCCATGTGCAAGCGGCTGATTATCAATGCCGGAATACAGAATGTGTTTATCAGGGACACGGACGAGGAATACCGCGAGATTGATGTGACGGACTGGATTGCCAACGACGAGTCGCTGGATGCGGCATTCGGATATTAGCATAATAAAATGCATATTTACACATATTGCCGCGTACAGTTGCATACGATAGTATTAATATTACAGATGCTGCCAGCGGAGAGCTGCTATGAAAAGAAGGAATATTTTTTCCAGCGAATTAAAGGAAAGCGTGGTCAGGGCGTTTGACCTGCCGCCGGATCTTGCTTTTGGCAGCGTGCTTGTCTCGGTTACGGGACAAAATGAGCTGTTTATAGAAAATTACCGCGGGATTTTGGAATATAAAGACGAGCATATCCGCGTGCAGGCAAAGGACTGCCGGATACTGATCGTTGGGAAACGTCTGAAAATCGAATATTACACAAACGAGGAAATGAAGATCGAGGGGCTGATCGAACAGATTATTTATGAAAACTGAGGTGTAGAATGCTGTTGCGTCTGATCAAATATTTTCGCGGTTATGTGGAGGTGGCGTTGTGGGGCTACGCGCCGGAACGGTTTTTAAATCTTTGCAGCAATCATGATATCCTGATCTGGGATTTGCGCCAGGAAGGGGAGGTCTACTATTTCCATATATCGGTAGAAGGGTTTCGGTGCTTAAAGCCGCTGTTAAAAAAATCCGGCACGCATGTGAAGATCAGCAAAAAAAACGGAATCCCGTTTTTTCTGTTCCGCTACCGCAGGCGGAAGATCTTGTTTTTCAGCATCTTTGTGTGTATGATGATCCTCTATACGCTGTCCCGTTTTATATGGAAAATCGACATTAACGGCAATGACAGCGTAACCGACGACAGTATGCTGCAATTTCTGGAAGAAAAAAACAGCTCTTACGGGACTCATATTTCGGACATCGACTGCACAAAATTAGAAGAAGAGATCCGCAGCTCCTTTAAGAGCATTATCTGGACTTCGGTCAAACGCGAAGGGACGACGCTTACGATTGACGTGCAGGAAAACCTGGTCGTAGCTTCACAGCCGTTAAACGCAAAGCTTCCCAAGGAGCTAAAAGAGCAGGAGCAAAAAGGCTACGACCTGCTGGCGCTGCATGACGGTACGATCGAGAGCATTTACGTCCGTAAGGGGACGCCGCTTGTAGAACAGGGAGATCTGGTAAAAAAAGGAGACGTCCTCGTATCGGGCGCGCTGCCGATCTATGATGACAGCGGCACGCTGACGGCATACCAGTACTGTACGGCGGATGCAGATATAAAGCTTCGGACAGAATATGCGTACCAGGACAGCTTTGCCGCAAAGCATACCGAGCGCGTTTACAGCGGGCGCAGCGAGCACCGTTACGGATTTGGCTTGGGTGATTTTTATATCCAGCTTCCGTGGAAAAAAACGGGATTTTCTACGTATACGGTACTGGATACAAGGACGCAGGTGCGACTTTGCGATTCCTTTTACCTGCCCGTTTATTTTGTGCGGCGCACGTATGAAGAATACGGACAGGAGCAGTCTGTTTATACGAAAAAAGAGGCAAAAGAACACGCCGCTGAAAATTTAACGGAATTTTTAGAAAAATTGACGCAAAAAGGTGTTCTCATTTTGGAAAAACATGTTATGATAAGAACGGAAAAAAATAAATATACTGTATCAGGCAAGATTACGGTACTGGAAAATACGTTCCGGTATGCTGCAAACGGGCAGGTGGCAGATACGGTAGATGAAGGGAATGTGGAAAATGAGTCTGAATGAAATATGTATGGAGCTGCCGTCAGATCATATGACAAATATATTTGGACAGTTTGACGCTTTTATGAAAAAAATCGAAAGAAGTCTGAATGTTACGGTAATATGCAGAGATGAGCAGGTCAAAATATTAGGCAGCCCGGCGCAGGTTTTAGCTGCAAAACAGGTGATTTCCCAGCTTTTAGAGCTGTCCGAGCGGGGAAATACGATTACGGAGCAAAATGTAGGCTATGCCATTTCTCTTGTCAAGGAACAGGAGACGGCGACTCTTTCTGACCTTGAGCAGTCGTGCATCGGCTATACGGTAAACGGCAAGCCGATCTGTCCAAAGACGCTTGGGCAAAAAAAGTATACAGAGCTTATGAAAGAGCGGATGATCGTATTTGGAACCGGGCCTGCGGGAACCGGAAAGACGTATCTGGCAATGGCGATGGCGGTCGCTTCTTTTAAACGGGAAGAGACCGGGCGCATTATACTGACAAGGCCGGCGATCGAGGCAGGGGAAAAGCTCGGATTTTTGCCGGGAGATTTACAGAGCAAGGTAGATCCGTACCTGCGCCCGCTCTATGATGCGCTGCATCAGATTATGGGAGCGGATACGTTTATGAAAAATATGGAAAAGGGGCTGATTGAAGTAGCGCCGCTTGCGTATATGCGCGGGCGTACGCTGGACAATTCGTTTATTATCCTTGATGAAGCGCAGAATACGACTCCGGCACAGATGAAAATGTTTTTAACGAGAATCGGGTTTGGCTCGAAGGTCGTAGTGACCGGAGACGCGACGCAAAAAGACCTGCCGCCGGATACAAAGTCCGGGCTGGATGTAGCGCTGACCGTATTAAAAGGCATCGAAGATATCGGGATCTGCGAGCTGTCGAGCAAGGACGTCGTGCGCCATCCGCTTGTGCAGAGAATTGTTAACGCTTATGAAGCATATGAAAAAAAACAGCTTGACGCGGCGCCGCACAAACGTACCAATGATATCAGGCGCAAAAAACAGGTGGCAAAATGGAAGGCATGACAGAAGACAGATTTATTGCGCGGCGGGTGATCAAGCTTGTATATATCGGCGCGGCTACCCTGCTTGGCGGGCTGCTGTTTGGATTAGTACACCGGATGGCGCTTGGCGAGATTGTGACAACGCTGTTTGTGGACGTGCTGTTTGCGGCATCGTTTATTTTTTTTCTGGAAAGCGGCAGGCTGCATGACAAAGAGAAGCCAGATTCCGCGGAGGATTATGACAGGATCTGTGTGTATTATACCGGGAGCATCATCCTTATGATACTGCTGTCTTTTTTTCCGGCATATACGGCACCGGTGCTTGGCGTTGCCTTTTTGCTGGCGGCGGGGCTGAACCGGGAGCAGGCGTTTGCGGTATCTTTGTTTTTTGCGATCCATCTTTCGATCAACGGAAGCACTTCGGTCGACGCGATGGCATGTTACCTTATGCTGATGCTGCTTGGCATTATGCTGACCGGCATGTACGAAAAAAAGGAGCACCGCATTTACGCGCAGCTAACGGCGTTTTCCTTAAATATGGCAGTGCCGGTGCTGTTTCACTATCTGGAGGAAGGGATTCCTACCGTTCACCTGCTGCTGTTTACGCTGCTTGGCAGCGTGCTTACGGTTGCTTCCATGCATTTTTTATACGAAGGGCTGCATTTTCGGATGGAGCATTACGGGGAAATCAGCCTGGATACGATTGTAGATCCGAGCTTTCATCTGGTGCGCGAGATCAAACGGTATTCGCAGGGGGATTATAACCATGCCATCCGGGTGTCAAGGATTGCCGCGCACTGTGCCGCAAAGATCAAAGTGAATACAAAGCTGGCGGCAGTCAGCGGGTTTTACTACCGCCTTGGCAAGTTTGGCGGAGAGCCGTTTATCGAAAGCGGCGTGCGTATCGCGCAGGACAACTGTTTTCCAAACGATGTGATTTTAATACTGAGTGAATTTGGAGGACAGAATAAAAAAATATCTACGATCGAATCAGCGATTGTGCATATTACAGACACACTGGTGACAAAGTTCGAGCTGCTTGACCATACGACGCTGTCTAGTTCCTGGAACCGGGATATGGTCATTTACCAGACGTTAAACGATGAATCTTCTTCTGGTATCTATGACAGCAGCGGGCTTACAATGAACCAGTTTTTAAAAATCAGGGAGTTTTTAGCAAAGGAGGAGGAGCTTTTATGACGATCCGATTCGTAAAAATACATAAGTGTGCAGGCAAAGAGGAGGAGTTTTTATGACGATCAGCATAGAAGAGGAAATCAATGTAGACCTTCCGTTTGACTATGAAAAAACGGCAAAAGAAGTGATCCGCTATACGACGGCGCACGAAAAGTTTCCGTTTGAGGCGGAGGTCAATCTGCTTTTAACTGACGACGAGGGGATTTGTCTGTTAAATCGGGAATTTCGGGAGATTGACAGCCCGACGGATGTGCTGTCGTTTCCAATGATCCATTATGGGAAAGCGGGGGACTTTTCACAACTGGAGGCAGATGCAGATAATTTTAACCCGGATACGGGCGAGGTCGTGCTGGGGGATATTGTTTTGAATATTGAGCGCGTCAAACAGCAGGCGGAGAGCTTTGGACACAGCAATGAGCGGGAGTTTGCGTTTTTAATCGTGCACAGTATGCTGCATTTGTTTGGATACGACCATATCGAGGAAGCGGATGCAGGCGTAATGGAAGGCGTGCAGCAGGAGATTTTAGAAGATCTTCATATTTTGCGCTGACAGAAAAAACGTACAGACGGAAAGGTACAAATCATGAAAAGAGAATGGAAAAAGAAGTTGATGCTCAGTATGCTTGCGGCGGCAGGCGCAGGGCTTTTGACAGGCGGCTGCGGCAAAAAGGAAGAGGAAGCCCCGCTGCCTCCCCAAAAGCCGCAGACAGTGGTCGAGGCAGAAGAGCCAAAGGAGCCAGATTTAAAAGAAGAGGAGACGCTGCCGGACGAGGAAACTATTGCAGAGGATGAACACGCGGGAGAAGCGCGCAGCTACCTGACCGGGGAATGGGTTAAGAAAAAGCTTTCCAGGCAGCGCCCGGTTTCCTGCATGATTGGGAATACGGATTCTGCGCTGCCGCAGTACGGCATTGGGCAGGCGCAGGTGATTTTCGAGGCCCCGGTAGAAGGCGGGCTGACAAGGCTGATGGGAATTTTTGAAAATTATAAGAAGATTGAAAAATTAGGCTCTGTCCGAAGCAGCCGCTTATATTACGCTTATTATTCGATGGGGTTTGACGCAATTTACCTGCATTATGGACAGGCTTCTTACGCACAGGGATTTTTGGAAAGCGGGCAGATCGACGATTTAAACGGGCTGGAATATGAAGTAGACAAAGCGGTTATTTACAGAGATTCGGCAAAAAAGGCACCGCACAATGCGTACGCGACTGGAACAGGGCTTTTGGCTGGCATTGAGCTCAAGCAGTACGAGACGAAATATGACAAAGATTTTAAAGGGTATTTTCAGTTTGCCGAGGAAGAAAAGCCGGTGAAATTAAAAGGAAAAAGCAGCCAGGGCGCGGCGATCGTGCAGCCGGGATATTTGATTAACAAACCGTATTTTGAATATAATCCAAAAGATGGCTTATACTATCGTTATCAGTACGGTGCACGCCACATTGACGGCAACGATTCCAGCCAGCTTGCGGTGAAAAATATCCTGATCCAAAACTCCAGCGTACGCACGCTGGACGATAAGGGATATTTAGAAATCGCGGTGACCGGCGAAGGAAGCGGGTGGTATATTACAAACGGCAGGGCGGCAGAGATTACGTGGAAGCGTGAGGAACAGTTTGCCCCTACCAGATATTTTGACAGTGAAGGAAATGAGATCCTGTTAAATCCGGGCAAGACGTGGGTCTGCATTACTGATAATTCGCATCTGGACAGAGTGCATATTTATGAAGACGCTGCACAGATGCAGTAGGATAGTGAAGGTCATATGGCAAACAGGAACAAAAACCGAAATAAAAATCAGGATTTTCTTATGCAGGGCGGCGTGCTTGCCGCTGCTGCGATCCTTGGCAGGATCATCGGGCTTATTTACCGGATTCCGCTGACAAATATTATCGGGGATCTGGGAAACAACTACTATGGATGCGCATTCGATATTTATAATATTTTTCTGCTTATTTCGTCCTATAGCCTGCCGATGGCAGTGTCCAGACTGGTCGCTGATTACCGGACGAAAGGAGAGTCCAGAAATGCGTACCGTTTATTAAAATGTGCGTTTTTATTTGCAATGTTTGTAGGCGCTTTGGCATGTGCGGCTATTTTTTTCGGCGCGCGCTATATTACGGCTACGGTATTTGAGACGCCGCTCAGTCTGTATGCACTGCGCGTGCTGGCGCCGACGCTGTTTATTACGGCATTTTTAGGCGTCCTGCGCGGGTTTTTCCAGGGCATGGAAAATATGTATCCGAGCGCGGTATCTCAGGTATTAGAGCAGCTCGTCAATGCGTTTGTCAGTGTGCTTGCCGCTTATTTTTTTGCATCCAAGGGCGGGCAGATCGGCAGGGTGCTGGCAAATGAGGAAGGCTATCACGCGGCGTACGGAGCTGCGGGCGCGTCGCTTGGAACGACCGTAGGAGCCGCGTTTTCCCTGCTGTTTTTGTATATTTTGTATAAAGGCTTTGTACGGATCTGGCGTAAAAAAATGCGCAAAGAGCACGCAAAGCGGGTGCCTTATGAGGTATTATTCCGCAAGATGTTCTTTACGGTGCTGCCGTTTCTGGCAGCGTCCGCGCTGTTTAACTTAAATATTGTAATCGAGCAGGGCATTTTTAAGCATATGATGAAGGGCGCAGCACAAGCGGAGCAGGTGGCGCTTTGGTGGGGCGTATTTTCCGGGAAGTTCCGCACGATGCTAAACCTCCCGGTGGCGATCGCAGCCGCGATCGGCGCAGCATGTATCCCAAGCATTACCGCTTCTTTTGTGAAAAAAAGGCAGGAGGAGGTCGTGTTAAAAACAGAGCTTGCGATTCGCTTTTCCATGCTGATTGCGTTTCCGGCATCGTTTTTATTAATGCTGCTGTCCGCGCCGCTGATGGAATTTTTATTTCAGGATACGCAGCCGCTGGCATCGGGACTGCTCTTAGCAGGCGGTTCCATCGTGATATTTTATTCGCTTGCCACCGTTACGGCAAGCATCTTGCAGGGAGTCGGCAAGCTGCGTGCCCCGGTGATTCACAGCGGGATTTCCCTCGTGCTGCAAGTCATTGTGCTGGTCGTACTGCTAAAATTTACGGATCTTCATATTTACGCAGTCGTAGCGTCGATGGCAGTGTTTGGGATCTGCGTTACGGTGTTAAACCAGGTCGCACTGTACCGCAGCGGATACTGGGCGCCGGAATTTATGAAGACGTTCGTGCTGCCGGGCGTGTGCGCGTCGATTATGGCGTCGATGTGCTGGATTATTGAGGTCGCGTTAAGCCAGGTCGTTGCCTTTAAGTATGTAACCGTTCCGGTGGCGTTTGTATGCGGCGTAATGATCTATATGGTTCTGCTTTTGACACTGCGGGCAATGACGCCGGAAGAGATGCGGCAGTTCCCGGGCGGACGGCGGATGGCACGGATGATGAAACGGTTTTAATCTAACATTTTACTATATTCAGCAAACGGGCTGCTATATGTTATTTTTCGCAGGATGTTATAATCTTAGTATCAAATAAAGAAAACGACAGGGAGGATACGATTATTATGAAGCGAAAGAAAATAGCAGCATTATTCACAACTATTACACTTGCGGTTTCCCTGACAGCCTGCGGCGGGAACAACGGCAAGGAAAGTGCCGGGGATTCCGGCGGGGCTGCGGGCAGCGGCACGGAAACGGACGGTCTGCAAAACTCATCAGAGCAATCGAAAGGCGAATATTCCGTGAACGAACTGACCGTAAATATATGGGATAATAACCAGTTGGATGGATTGCAGAACATCGCGGATGCGTGGACAGAAGCTTCCGGGGTCAAGGTCAAAATCAATGTCATTACATGGAACGAATATTGGACACTGCTTGAGGCAGGTGCTTCCGGCGGGGAAATGCCGGATGTATTCTGGATGCATATTAATGAGGCTGAAAAATATATGTCGGCTGATATGCTGCTGAATCTGGATGACTATATTGCCGCTGATGATGCGATTGAATTGTCAAATTATTATGAAGGCATTGTAGATATTTACAGCAAGGACGGTTCGCAGTACGCTTTGCCAAAAGACCACGATACGATAGCTCTTTTGTACAATAAAGCCATTTTTGATAAATATGGCGTAGACTATCCTACGGATGCATGGACGTGGGATGACTATGCAGCGGCAGCAGCTACGATTGCACAAAAAGGCGCAGCGGATGGTATTTATGGTACGGCGATGAATACAAATGACGGACAGGATGGCTGGTATAACTTAATCTATGGCTTTGGCGGCGAGCTGATCAGTGATGATAAAAAAACGTCGGGAATGGACAATGAAAATACGCTGAAAGCCATGCAATGGCTTGCGGATGAACTATTTCCATCGATGCCTGATCAGGATACCATGTCAACGACTGACCCTGACCTGCTGTTTCAAAGCGGGCTGGTTGGCATGATGCTCCAGGGTTCGTGGATGGTAAATACGTTTTATACCGCAGAAAATTCTTCGGACTATGCATGGGCGCAGATTCCATTTTATGATGCCAACGGCAATGGTACCTGTGAGGAAGGCGAGCGTGTGTCTTTATACAATGGGCTGGGCTGGGCAGTTGCCAAGAATACGGATGACCCGAAAGCGGCTTATGATCTGGTTTCCGCATTCTGCTCCAAAGAAGGACAGACCCGCCAGGCAGAACTGGGTGTGACCATGTCAGCCTATCTGGGATGCTCGGACGCATTTACCAGTGCTTTTGAGGGCATGGATCTAAAACCATTCTTAGACGTCGAAGAAAACGGAACACTGATCCAGCATCCGTATTCCCGTTATACGACCCGGTGGGAAGGGATGTTTACTACCGATCTGGTTCCTGGCTGGAAAAACCCTGAAACGATGACGGATGTATGTAAGGATATTGCAAAGCAGATGAATGACATACTTGCCGAAGAATAATCAAAAATTCAGCCGATAAATTTACCTTTCCCAAAAGCGAATTCCTGTGTTATAATGCAGACAGGCTTTTGGGGAGGGAGATGTATGAAGCATCAGGATACTGTAAAACGCAACAATGACTATCACTGTCTGGAATATGACCATGACCAGCCAGGAGATCTGTGCCTGGTAGCATGTGGAATGGAAAAATGTGATCCTTGCCAGGACAGTGGTGTACATGTCAGAGACTGTTACCATCTGCATGTCGTCCGGTCAGGAACAGGTGTTTTATATGCTGGCGGAAAAACGCTGCATCCACACGCAGGACAGTTTTTCCTGCTAAAGCATAATGAGAAATGCCAGTACATAGCGGATAAAAAAGATCCCTGGCACTATTGCTGGGTTACTTATTGCGGCGCGGATGCAAAACGCCTCTCACAGGAGATCGGGTTTGCAGACGGGGTTTATTGTATGGACAGCGACCTTGCGGCTGACAAGTTCTATCAGCTTGTCAGCCGTATGCAGCAATACCCGGAAATGAACCATACGAGTGATCTGCGCCGCAAGGGCATACTCCTGGAATTTATTGCGTTGGCGTTGGAGGCAACGGAGTCATCATGTCCGAACCGGGGAAGATTTCGTGCGTACTCTGAAGATGTCTATGTAAGCCGTGCCGTCGATTTTATCCATTATAATTACGCGACGATAAGTGTAACTGATGTTGTAAACTTTATAGGTTTTAACAGATCATATTTTGCGACCATTTTTCGGAAAAAAGTAGGTGCTTCGCCACAGGAATACATCAGGCAGTACCGGCTGAATAAAAGCTGCATACTCCTGTCAGGGACAGGCCTTCCAATTCAGGAAGTTGCCGCAAGGGTGGGATACGAAAACCAGATGTCTTTTGCGCGCATGTTCAAGAAAGCATATGGGGTTACCCCGACAGAGTTCAGGATTCAAAATCGTGCGGATCTTCCAGGATTGGGAGAAAAAAGCAGCATAGGAAGTTTTAAACTTTAGGAGGTTTCAAATATGAATCAGCATATTTTGTCTGCCACTCCGCCAATGGGGTGGAATTCCTGGAATACTTTTTTTAAACATCCAAATGAAGAATTGGTTTGCCAGATTGCAGACGCGTTTGTACAGGAAGGCCTTCTGGAAGCAGGGTATAAGTATCTCATTATCGATGACGGCTGGGCGATGCGGGAGCGTGATGAAAAGGGCCAGTTGGTTCCTGACCCGCAGGCTTTTCCAAACGGCATTCAGCCGGTGATCGATTATGTACATTCCAAAGGGCTGAAATTCGGGCTGTATTCCTGCTGTGGGGCACTTACCTGTGCCAGATATCCGGGAAGCCTGGAGCATGAATTTTCAGATGCGGCACAGTTTGCCGCCTGGGGCGTAGATTATCTGAAATATGATAATTGTTTAAGGCCTGCTTCGATTCCTTCGTCGATCCTTTATCGCCGGATGAGTGCGGCACTGCGCGGCTGCGGACGCGAAATCTTGTTTGCCGCATGTCAGTGGGGGACTGAAGATGTCTACCAGTGGATTCGTTCCACAGGTGCCCATACGTTCCGTTCCACGATTGATATTCAGGATTGCTGGAATTCGATCGAAACAATAGCACTTTCGCAGATGGACAAACAGCCTTTTGGCGGAATGGGCTGCTTTAATGATATGGATATGCTTGTAGTTGGGATGTATGGGAAAGGGACAAATCCTGAGGCATGTATGGGAGGGTGCAGCGATACGGAATATCAGACACACTTTGCACTCTGGGCGATGATGAATTCGCCATTGATTATTGGCTGTGACATCCGAAGCATGAACAGCAGGACAAAAGAAATACTGACAAACCCTGACCTGATTGCGATTAATCAGGACGCTGAATGCCGTGCACCGTGCCGCATAGACTGTGTCGGAAACCCGGATGCCTTTGTACTAGTAAGGCCGTTGTGCGGCGGCGATTATGCCATAGGATTTTTTAATTTTAGTGATACAAAGTCGGATGTGTCGCTGACATTATGGGATATCGGGCTTTCCGCGGCTTCCGGGCACGCATTGGAAGTCTATGACTGCATAATGCACGAGCATCTTGGAAGATACAAAGAGATACTGCTTCCGGTACTTCCGCCGCACGGCTGTGCGGTGTACCGCTGTAAAATTATTGGAGGCAGCAAATGACACGGCATTCTTGTATGAAATGCGGGGCAGCATTGGGCGGAGATGAGATTGCACTGCACAAGAAACTGATTTTTCGTGCGGCAACAGAATATTTTTGTATGGACTGTTTGGCTGCGTTTTGCTCCACAAGCAGGGAGCGTCTGGAACAACTGGCTGCTTATTATCACCGCACAGGCGAATGCGTTCTTTTTGCAAAACAGGATTAAAATTTTTTTGTTTTTTATGAATAAAATGGAAGTTACCAGCGCATACTTTTTTGTAAAACAGACTCCGGCAAATGGAAATGGAGGGTATTATGAACCACAAAAAAAGTATGCGTATTTTCTGGCTGTCACTGTTCCTGTTAGTCGTATCCGGCGCGGTTATTATAGCAGTTGTCCAGTACCGGTCACATAAAAAAGAAATGCAAAACTCTTTTACGCAGCAGGCAAACGATGTGCAGGCAAACCATCTGGCACAGCCGCAGGATGCTCCGGCGATCGAAGAGGAGCCTGGCACGGCGGCCGCTTCTAAGCCGCAGGATGCAAAAGACGAGCCGCAGGATATCCATATGCAGGTACAGCCAGTCAGCGGAAATACAACCGAATACCGATTTGAATTAAAAGCAAAGGACGGCTATCTGGACGTGTATCATTATCATACGGACAACCTGTTTTTCCATACAGGCATTCCGTACAGTGCGTTAACGGTGGATCAGCGCCAGGAATTGGAGCATGGCATTTATTTTGTAAACGAACAGGAGATGTACGGATATCTGGAAAGCTGTACAAGCTGAGAAAGGATACAAAGCACAATACACAGGCAGGGGTAAGAGATGGAGAAAAAAGTATATGATACGGCGGTGGTCGGCGCAGGGGCGTCTGGTATTATGGCAGCGGTTACAGCCGCCAGGCTGGGCGCAGACACCGTCTTATTGGAGCATATGGATCAGGCGGCGAAAAAGATCCTGGCTACCGGAAATGGAAAGTGCAATTATACAAATGCCAGCCAGGGAATCGAATATTATTATTGTGAAGAGCCTGGCTTTGTGCGAGCGGTATTGGAGCGGTTTTCTTATGCGGATACGATTCGCTTTTTTGAACAGTTGGGCATCCGCCCGGTGCAAAAAAACGGGACTTGCATTTATCCTGAAAGCGAACAGGCGTCATCGGTAAAAAGCGCCTTGTTAGCGGAGGTAAAGCGCCTTCATATCCCGCTGTATGTATCGGTCGGGATCCGCCGCATACATAAGACAGGCGCCCGTCTGGAACGGGAGCTTTTTTGCATTGAAACAAAAGAACAGACGATATACAGCCGCACATGCATTTTGGCGACAGGCGGACAAGCAGCGAAAAAAACAGGAAGCGACGGGAGCGGCTATTTATATGCCAGGCAGTTGGGGCATACGGTAAGACAGCCGTTCCCGGCGCTTACTGCATTATTGGCAGATTTTCAAAAATGGAAGCTTCCTGCGGGTGTCCGTATCGGCTGCGCGGCAGCCTTGGATGTGGACGGAAAACGTGCTGCCTGTGAAACAGGGGAGCTGCAAATCACAGAATACGGAATCTCTGGAATTGTAGTCTTTCAGTTTAGCCGTATTGCGGCAAAGGCGCTTGCTGAACACAGGCAGGTGACCGTCAGCCTTGACTTTAAGCCCAACATGCCAAAACAAGCGCTGGAACACTATATTTTGGAGCGTTTTTACAGTATTTATCATAAAAACAAGCAGATCGACGAGGGAATGACCGGATTTTTGCCGGATAAGCTGATCGCGGTGATTCGCTCCCGTGCAGGGATTAACGCACAGGTTCGCTGCGGACAGTGCAGCAGGCAGCAGGCACAGCGGCTTGCTGCGGTGCTGAAAGATTATCGGGTCAAGATCACAGGCACAAAAGGATTTGACCATGCACAGGCGACAGCGGGAGGCGTATGTGTACGTGAAATCGATGCGGCGCGGATGGAGTCAAAAAAAGTGCCGGGCCTTTATTTTGCAGGAGAGCTGGTTGACGTAGATGCAAAATGCGGCGGCTATCATTTGCAGTGGGCATGGTCAAGCGGATTTGCAGCGGGCAGTGCCGCGGCGGGGGCTTGTTAGAGCGGACAAGTTTGAGTTGCTTTGGTAGGTTTTTACAGGGAGGGACGCCAGGAAATAGGATAGGCATCCCCTGGCGGCGTCCGTTCCAGAATGCTAAGAATCCCTAAGTATCCTGCTGGAACACTGTGGCAGTGGACGGTCGCGGCACCTAGTTCGCTGCCTGCTGGCAGCTAAAGGTGCCGCTTGGCTGCGCCCCTGGTTGCCCCGCAGAATACCAAGGGATTCTTAGCATTCTGGAACTGACGCAGCCAGGGGAGGCACATTCTCTCTCCCTGCGTCCCTCCCTGTAAAAACCTACCAAAGCCATTTAAACTTGTTCGCTGTAGTACTAAGCGGACAATACAGGCAGAGAAAGGAAAAGTAACGATGATTCAGATACAGCAGTTGAAAATGCCAGTCGAACATGAAAAAAAAGAAATTGCATATAAAATCAGAAAATTGCTGCGGCTAAAGCCGTCACAGTCATTTGATTTTCAGATTCGAAAGCAGTCCATAGACGCAAGGCGCGGACAGCAGCCGTTTTACGTGTATACGGTTACGGTAGATTTGGGTCTGTCAGCAGGTAAGGAACAAAAGCTCATTGAAAAAGTTCACAATAAGAATATTATGTTAACAAAAGAGCAAGCCTACCAGTTTCCAAACAATGGGACAATTAGGCTAAACCGCCGTCCCGTTATTGTCGGCAGCGGGCCGGCGGGACTATTCTGCGCCTTTTTGCTGGCAAAATATGGTTACCAGCCGATTGTCATTGAACGCGGGAAAAAAGTAGAAGCACGCAAACAGGATGTAGAGCGCTTTTGGCAGGAAGGAATTTTGGACGTATCTTCCAATGTGCAGTTCGGCGAAGGCGGTGCCGGCACATTTTCAGATGGAAAACTGAATACGCTTGTAAAAGACCCGGCAGGGCGCAACCGCTTTGTGCTGGAGACGTTTGTGCAAAACGGGGCGGACAGCAGCATTTTATATCTGAATAAACCGCATATCGGAACGGACAGGCTGATACAGGTTGTCAGAAATATGCGCGACGAAATTATCCGGCTTGGCGGCACGTTTTATTTTGAGACATGCTTGACGGATTTGCAGACAGAAGGCGGAAAAATCCGTTCGATAACCGTAGAAACTGCCGGGAAAAAGCGTCAGATCCAGACGGATCTGCTCGTATTGGCGATCGGGCACAGCGCAAGGGATACGTTTGAAATGCTGTTTGGGCACAAGCTGGACATGGAAGCAAAGGCATTTGCAGTTGGGCTGCGCGTGGAGCATCCGCAGCAAATGATCGACCTGCACCAGTACCACGGTGCGGTGCAAAAGCTTCCGGCAGCTTCTTATAAAGTAACGGCTTCCTATCAGGATCAGCACAGGCTAAGAGGGATTTATTCGTTTTGCATGTGCCCGGGCGGGTATGTGGTAAACGCTTCTTCCGAACAGGGCGCGCTTGCAGTCAACGGCATGAGCTACCAAAAGCGGGACGGAAAAAATGCAAACAGCGCCATTATCGTCTCTGTAACGCCGGACGATTTTCCAGGCGGCGGTGCACATCCATTAGATGGCATTGCATTTCAAAGAGAACTGGAAAAGCGTGCGTATGCGCTTTGCGGTGGCAGCATTCCGCAGCAGCTTTACGGTGATTATAAGCTTGGAAAAGTATCAGACGCTTATGGAGATTTCGCGTCTTCTGTAAAAGGATCCTGCGCCTTTGCGGATTTAAGCGGACTGCTGCCGGGTGGCATGAAAGAGGCGTTTGTATACGGGATGGAGTGCTTTGGCAGATCGATCAAGGGCTTCGAACGCTATGACGCGATTTTATCCGGCATTGAGAGCCGCACTTCTTCTCCAGTGCGGATCCTGCGCAATGAGCAGTATGAGAGCGCGGTTGCAGGCGTATATCCATGCGGAGAGGGAGCCGGGTATGCAGGCGGGATTTTATCGGCGGCGATGGATGGGATGAAGGTGGCGGAAGCGATTGGGAGGAAGTATGGGGTGGCTTTTTAGGAGGGGGTGTAATTTACATTTTTTACAGGGAGGGAAGCCGGTAGAGAGCATGTGCCTCCCCTGGCGGCGTCAGTTCCAGAATGCTAAGAAGCCCTAAGTATTCTGCTGGGACGTTGTGGCTGTGGACGGTCGCGGCACCTAGTTCGCTGCCTGCTGGCAGCTAAAGGTGCCGCTTGGCTGCGCCCCTGATTGTTTTGCAGAATACTAAGGGCTTCTAACCATTCTTCCAAAGCCGCCGCCAGGGGAGGCACATGCGCTCTACCGGTTGTTCTTCGTAAGTGTTACTGAAATAAGCTCGATATGGTTTGGTTTGCTGTAGTATTAGGAGGTTTATTAATATGACCGTAGCGGAGAGAAAAAATAAAACAGTTCTGGATAATTTTGATAGATTTGGTGGAATGGTGACAGAGATCGGGCTGACAGTTCCTTTTAATGGAAATGGAAAAATATATCGGCTGAAAGAGGATATTTTTGTATCACAGAAGTTCGGAAGACCGTTATCAGAGGAAGAATTAAAGTAGTTTGAGATATAATATTCAGATGGTATTTATGGTGCTAGAGCGTGTTTGAAAAATGCTTTCTGTGAGATGTGCTTCACAGTTTGTGGAGAATTTATCCCAAATTCAGGAGTCATAGCGGGCTATGTTGACTAAATTTGGGATAAATTCTCCGCAAAGTGGGGAGTGCAGATCACAGGAATGATTTTTCAAACACGCTCTAGGTATGATATAAAAAGCATCAAGGTTAGAAATTTTTATATTACAGGTATTGGTTGGGAAGCACAGCAATTTTATGATGGGGACTATGAAATATTTTTCATCGATTAAATATGCATTGCGGCAGATGCCTATAGATGAGCATTCTAGTACAGCGAACTTTCTTTGATTTTCCTAAGGAACTTATTTTGTACAAATTTTCCGTGTAAAATAACTGAGAATCTGTTATAACATATGGGTGATTTTGTTTATAGTAGATATTACAACAAATATATTCTATAAAAACAAACAATATCGAGCTTGTTTTTGTAACATTTTCGAAGAACAGCCGGGAGGGCGAATGGGCATGTTGTGGCGGCGGCTTTGGAAGAATGCTTAGAAGCCCTTCGTATTCTGCGGGGGCAACCAGGGGCGCAGCCAAGCGGCACCTTTAGCTGCCAGCAGGCAGCGAACTAGGTGCCGCGACCGTCCACAGCCACAGCTTACCAGCAGGATACTTAGGGCTTCTTAGCATTCTGGAACGGACGCCGTCAGGACATGCCCATCCGCTCTCCTGGCGTCCCTCCCTGTAAAAATTTCACAAAACAATTCAACCCCAAAAACTTTGAACAGGCATAAAACCAATATCAGAAGCAAATCAGAGCTGTCTAAAAACACATCAATTTGTAATAATTTGTTATCAAAACGTATTCTATATCAAATCAACGAATTTTGCAATTAGGAAAGAAAAAATTGTCAATAGTTGCCGTTATTTCTCCCTTTTTTTGCGAAATACTGTAAAAATAACACAAAAATATCCAAAAAATTCTTCCAATCAAAACATATGAAAAAATTATTTATAAATCCCATTTTTCAATATTTCCATTTTCCTTATCCAATCAAAAAAGCCTTATTTTATGCGGTTTTAACGATGATAACGGCAAACGTAATGCATAACAAATTATTACAAAAAGTTATGCTTTACATATTTCATTACAATTTTTTACGATACAGGGGAGAGCGAATGTATTTTGAGCTATTTTTCTTTTGCAGTTTTTATCTTTTTGTGCTCACCTGCTTTGGAACGGGGCGCATATTTCCAAAACAGAGCAGTTTTTCCAAGCAGAACAGCTTAAAGGAGCGCAAAGCAGAGCGCAAAAATTTATCGGTAACAGCCAGGACGTATGCGGCTGTCTGGGCTGGGATACCGGTGTTTGTTTTGCTGTTTTACAGGCGCACATTTTCAGTAACGCAGCTTCTTTGGATGTGCGCGGCTGTTTGTTTTGCCTTTGCCATTTGGCTGTGTGCAAAGAGAATGCGTCGGGTGCTGCCGCTTGCAGCCGGGACGTATGCAGGATTTTGCTTAAAAATATCCGTAGTTATTGCTGTCTTTTATTTTGCTGTACAGCCGTATACTTATGGTGATTCTATGCCGGCAGAAGGAAGTGGGGACTGGTGCAGGGAAGAAGTGCTGTTTTGCTTTGTCCTGTTGTCGGTGCTGCTTGTTTTTTCGGGGAAAATCAGGGCGGTTTTGGAACGATTTTTTGGCGGCGGATTTTTTGCGGCTTTTTGCTGTGCGGTGCCTGTTTGGGGATTTTATATGATTGAGCGGGTACGTAACGGGAGCCTGGATGAGCTTGGATTTTTGTATGTTTTAGGAAACAGCCTGCTGCTTGCGCTGCTGTTTGGCTGCCTGTTTTTTGCGCTGCCGTATAAAAAGCTGGCGGCAGGGCTGTTTTTGACGGTGTGCCTTGTATTTGGGCTGGCGAATTATTATGTGTCGCTGTTTAAGGGAAATCCGGTGATGCCAAGCGACCTGCTTTCGCTCAATACCGCGTTTCAGGTTGCGGGCGGCTATTCGTTTCAGATCACGGAGCCTGTGATTACCGGTGCGATGCATTGGTATGCATCGGTCGGCATCCTTTGCTGCATACCAATGCCGCGTGTAAATAAGGGATGGAAGGTGCGTGCAGCGGCGGGAAGCCTTGCCGCGGTTGTATGTGCAGGCGGGATTTTCAGCCTGGATTTTGAGCGGATCTACGGGCTGGATGCGGTTGACCAGTGGTCGGTAAATACGTTTTACAATACGAAAGGAAGCGTGCTTGGATTTGCAGAGCTTGTGAAAAAATTAAAGCTCAAAGAGCCTGACGGCTACAGCGTAAAACGGGCAGAAGAACTGCTTGAAAACGGCAGGGACAAGACAGACACGCAGCCACAGCGGGAGCCTGTACTAATTGCGATTATGGACGAAAGTTTTTCTGACCTGCGTTCGCTTGGAGAGTTTGAATGTTCGCACGAGTACTTAAAGGAATGGTATGCTGTGGATGATTTTGCGTGTAAAGGGACGCTTTATGTCTCTACATATGGCGGCAATACGGCAAATTCCGAGTTTGAATTTTTAACGGGAAACAGTATTGCCAACTGTGCGTCGGGTACGGTGCCTTACCAGATTTATGATTTGAAAAATGTCGGGAACCTTGCCGGGATCTTAAAAGCAGACGGCTATCAGGCGTTTGCCGTCCATCCGCAGTATAAAGGAAACTGGAACCGTATGCGTACCTATGCGAACTTTGGATTTGATGATTTTTTGGGAATCGAGGATTTTGAAGACCCGCGCTATGTGCGCAGCTTTGTCAGCGACCAGTCTTCGTTTGACAAGGTGATTGAACTGTATGAGCAGGATCGCGGCAAACAGTTTATTTTCAATGTTACGATGCAAAACCACGGCGGGTACAGCATCGAGGAAATGGCAGGGACAGCGTGCGTTCGTTTCAAAAAGGAATGGGAAAAGTATGAGGACGTTAAGACTTACCTGACGCTGATAAAGGAAAGCGACCAGGCTTTGCGGGAGCTGCTGGACTATTTTAGAAACGTGGAGGAGCCTGTGATTATCTGTATTTTCGGCGACCATCATCCAGCGGTAGACGCGCAATGGATACAGGAGGTAATGGGAAAATCGCAGGAAGAGCTTTCGCTGGAAGATGTGCAGCGCAAGTATGCCGTGCCATATATGATCTGGGCGAATTTCGATACACCGTATTTGCAATGTGAGATGGATACGAGCGCTAATTACCTGGGTGCGCTTTTTCTGGAAAATGCCGGCATCCGCCAGTCTGCGTATACAGACTTTTTAATGCGGATGCAGGAAGAAATCCCGGTATTAAATGCATTTGGCTACCAGACGAAAGACGGCATATGGCATTCGATTGACGAGGAAGATGCAGGCGGCTGGATCAGGGATTACCGGATTGTACAGTATTATGCGATGTTTGAAAAAGCGCGTCTGCAAACATATTTTGAGTAACCGCGGATTGTGAAAAAAACGGAGAAATGGGAACAGGAGGGGCAGGAACGATGGATATTTTATTTGTACTGGCTGCGCTTTGCCCGGCGTTGTTAGTTACGCGTTATGAAGCAGGAGGAAAGGAATTGTCCTGGCAGGCTTGGGTGGGCAAAGCTGCCGGGTGGTTTTATACAGTGACGTTTGTTAATTTTTTGCTCCTGCATCTGGACGGATGGGGCAGCTTTGACTTTTCTGTCATATCGGTACAGTTTTTAATACGGTATATGTGCAGCAGCGCGGTTATTATTTTCCTTGCGAAGCTGGGAAAGTGGGCGGTAAAGCATACGCTGGAAGGAGGCAGGGATGTTTAGCTTTTTGTATTTATTTGCACCGGGCATGATTAGCTGGCTCGTTCGCAGGCATTTTTCGACGGAGGAAAAGCAGGGCGGCCTGTTTTCCCATAGCTGTGAGATTTTAGCTTATGCGGCGATTGTTATGGCGCTGACGGCTGCTTTTTTGGAACCGCAGGGCAGCGTAACGGTAGAAGTGCTGGAAAACGGGATGTTTGTCGTACGCTACGGCACAAAGGCGCTCGTACTGTCGGTGGCGCTTGCGGCTGCGCTTGGCGTGTGCAGTGCGGCGGGCACGAGGGGATTTACGCGCTACAGGCGCAGGCTGTTTGCGGCTGCGCTTGCGGCTGCGGCGGCACTGTGCATTCTCGTGTATGGGACAGGCGCCCCGGCGCCGGACGGGATGCTGCGGATCAGTACAAAGCCAGTGCGTATCAACAATGTGTTTTATGAAAGCGACATACCGATTTATGTTAATGAAAGCGGGGAATCGTTTATACAGGTACAGGCACTTTCACAAAGGCTTGGCATCGGTTATGAACAAAAGCGCACTGGGCTGTTTCAGACGCAGTACAGCCTGGGCGGACAGCCGTTTACGGTCAATGTGCTGCAATCGGATAACGGGTATCTGAAAAAAGACGGGGAACTGTTTATCAGCTTTTCGAACCTGAATCAAATCGAAGGAATCCAGGTGCGAAATAGCCAGACACTGGCGGACGGCAGCGGCAGAGAGGTTATTTACATCGACAATTATGCACAGCATTTTCAGTATGACTGGACAAAAGATCCCTATATTGCCCATGCGCTTGGCGGAATCGACGGCAGCAGCTATACAAATTCCAAAGAAGCGTTTTTAGAAAACTATAACGCCGGGCATCGGGTGTTTGAAGTGGATCTAAGGCTGACAAAGGACGGCAGCCTTGTGGCGGTACATGACCTGCCTCAGAATAAGCAGGGAAAACCGATGACGCTGAAAGAATTTCAAAAATACAAGGTGCAGGGAAAGTATACGTCTCTGACGTTTAAGGACATTGCGCTGCTGATGAAAAAATACCCGGATATGTATTTGGTCACTGATTCCAAGGAAACAGACGAGGCATTGATTACACAGCAGTTTACAAGTATTGTGGAAACCGCAAATGAGACAGACCCAGAGATTTTAAAAAGAATTATTCCACAGATCTACACGATGCAGATGTATGATACGATTATGAGTCTTTATAACTGGAATTCGATGATCTTTACACTGTATGCGCTTCCTGATTTTTCGGAAAGGGAAGTCATTGACTTTGCGTATCAGCGCGGCATAGGCGTGATTACAACGCACGTCGGAAAAAACCAGAGCATGTTTTTCCATGAACTGTATGAGCGGGATATCAAAGTGTATATGCATACGTATAATACACCGGAAGAAGAAGCAAATCTCAAGCGGGGGGGGGTATGGGGCGTCTACACTGACTTTTTAAAACCATAAAGGAGGATTTTATGTATCAGTTTTTATATTTGTTTGCACCAGGCGTGCTGTCATGGCTGGTCAGTATGCGAGGTCGGCAGGCGGACGGGGAACAAATGGAAAAAGAAGGCATTTTGCTGGCGGCGGCAAAAGTAATCGCTTTTTCTATGCTAGATCTGACTGCAGTCGCAGTGATTTTAAAACCGTTTGGGCGGATGCAGTTTGTCGTGCTCCCGGATGGGACGCTTACGGTGCATTATGGCGTGTCCGCGCTCGCAGTTGCCACAGCCGCTGCGGTTGTGACGGGCATGTGCGCTGCCGCGGTGAAAAAGCGGGCACAAATTTAACAGTGATGAACATGAAAATCACATACCTTTTTCTTGCCATTTATGAAAAGATCAAGTAAAATGGCAAAAAGAAGGTGTGTGATTTTTTATGGGAATTTATTTGAATCCGGGAAACAGGAGCTTTCAAATGTCATTGAACTCCAGGATTTATGTGGACAAAAGCAGCCTGATTGCTTATACAAACGCGGTGATTGATACAGCGCAGCGCTTTGTGTGCGTCAGCCGCCCGCGGCGTTTTGGAAAATCGGTAACGGCGCAGATGCTTGCTGCCTATTATGGGAGAGAAGCAGACTCCGGCGGGCAGTTTGACAGCCTGCGGATTGCGAAGGACAATAGTTATCAGAAACATTTGAACCAGTACAATGTTATATTTTTAAATATGCAGCATTTTTTAAGCCAGACACAAAGTGTTTTGGCATTTAAAGACCGTATGGAAAAGGAATTGCTGTGGGAATTGCAAGAAGCGTATCCGGGGCTGCATTATTTTGATTCTGCATCCCTGACAACGGTTTTGCAGACGATTGCGGTAAAAACTGGTTCAGGATTTATCTTTATTATCGACGAATGGGACTGTATTTTCCGGGAATATAAAAATGATGCAGATTCCCAAAAGCGGTATCTGGATTTTATGCGCAGCCTGCTTAAAGACCAGCCCTATGTATCTTTGGCATATATGACAGGGATACTTCCAATTAAAAAATACGGAACCCATTCTGCTTTAAATATGTTTGATGAGTTTTCCATGACAAATCCTGGACCGTTAGCCAGTTTTGTCGGATTTACCGATGAGGAAGTGAAAAGCCTTTGCAAAGACTATCAAATGGACGAAGCGGAAATTAAGCGGATGTATGACGGTTATTGTTTTGACGGAATTACACATATTTATAACCCGCGTTCAGTTGTAAGTGCGCTGCTGACAGGAAGCTACGACCACTTTTGGAATAAAACCGAGACATTTGAGGCACTTTTGAACTATATCGTATTGAATTTTCAAGGGCTGCGGGATATTGTAACAGAGCTGCTTGCAGGTGTGCGAAAAAGGGTCAATACAGCGACGTTTAGCAATGATATGGCAACCTTTTCTTCTGCGGACGATGTTCTTACACTGCTTATCCATCTGGGATATCTGGGATATGAGATAAAAACGAAAGAAGTATTTATCCCAAATGAAGAAATTGCCGCAGAGTTTTGCAATGCGGTGGAAGCTGCGGGATGGGAACATGTGGCGGATCGGGCAGATCAAAGACAGGGTCTATACAGAGCCGTTTGCAGATTATAAGGGAAGGCTTTTGCTTGTTGGTATCAACTATGACCGCAAAACGAAAAAGCATGAGTGCATAATTGAAGAAATTACAAAATAGAAGTTATAAACTTGCAAACAGCAATCGAATCGTTTATAATCAGGCATAGTATTTAAAAACAGCAAAAAGACAACAGAAAGAGGTATCCGATGTATCAGACCATTTTATTTGATTTAGACGGTACGCTGACAGACCCCGGAATTGGCATTACCAACTCTGCGGCGTATGCGCTGGAAAAGTTCGGCATTCAGGTGGATGACCGCAGGGAATTATACAAGTGGATCGGGCCGCCGTTGCAGGATTCTTTTACGCAGTTTTGCGGATTTTCCAAAGAGGATACAAAACGGGCGGTAGTGTACTACCGGGAATATTATAAGGAGCGGGGCATTTATGAAAATCGCTTGTATGACGGGATCGAAAAGATGCTAAAGGCGCTTTTTGATGCAGGAAAGACGCTGCTTGTCGCGACTTCCAAGCCGGAGCTGTTCGCGGTGCAGATTTTGGAATATTTTCAGATCAGTCAGTATTTTACGTATGTTGCGGGTGCGACGATGGATGGAACCCGCTCGAAAAAAGAAGATGTCATTGCCTGTGCGCTGCAAGCCGCAGGGATCAGTGACCGCAGCCGCACGGTAATGGTCGGCGACCGCGAGTATGATGTGATCGGAGCGAAAAAAGCAGGGCTATCTTCCATCGGGGTATTGTACGGTTACGGGAGCAGGAGGGAGCTTGCAGACGCGGGTGCGGATGCCCTTGCGGAGCAGCCGGTGGATATTATACGCTGCTGTATGCCAAAGGCATAAAAATACAGGCAGATAAAAAGAAAAGGAGATAAATATGAAACTGTCACAAATACATGAGCAAAAAAAGAATGTCCTCTCGTTTGAGATTTTTCCGCCGAAAAAAGACGAAGAGCTTAAAAATATAGATAAGACGCTGGAGATTTTATGCGAATTGCAGCCGGATTTTATCAGCGTGACATTTGGAGCAGGCGGAAGCACGAATCACAATAAAACAATACGGCTGGCAAAAAAAATAAAGGAAGAATACCATGTAGAGCCTGTTGTGCATTTAACCTGCCTGTGCTATGACAAACAGGAAATCGACGCATTTTCAAAAGAGCTTTCGCAGGAAGGCATTCAAAATGTGCTTGCCTTGCGCGGCGACCGCAACCCGGATATCCCGGAGAAAAAAGATTTTATCCATGCGTCAGACCTGATTGCGTATTTAAAACAGACCGGGGATTTTTGCATTGCGGGCGCCTGTTACCCGGAATGCCATCCAGAATCGGCAGGGCGGGTCGAAGAGATGCGCCATTTAAAGCAAAAGGTGGACGCGGGCGCGCAGGTATTGCTGTCGCAGTTGTTTTTTGACAATCAGTTTTATTACCGGTTTGTGGAAGACTGCCGGATCGCGGGGATCAATGTGCCGATTACGCCTGGCATTATGCCGGTAATTAACGCCTCGCAGATCAAGCGTATGGTAACGATGTGCGGAGCCTCGCTGCCGCAGCGGTTTGAGCGGATCATCCACAAGTTTGAAGGAAATAAACAGGCTTTGTTTGACGCGGGAATGTCTTATGCACTCAGCCAGATTATTGACCTGCTTGCCAATGATGTGGACGGGATTCATCTCTATACGATGAACAATCCGGCTGTAGCGCGAAAGATCTGTGAAGGGATACGCAACATTGTATAAAAGCACTATGGTATCTAATCCGACATTTCCTTTATCGGTATCGTTGTCCCGATACCGGATGTCCCATGCAGCTTGTAGTCAGAGGTAATAAAAATTGCCTCTGTCTGGTCGAGAGATTCTATATACGCAAGCCCTTTTTCCAGCCCAAGTGCAAAACACGCCGTGCTTAGCCCATCGCCGTCAGCAGAAGAGGCGCAGATAACCGAAACGCTGAGCAGCTCGTTTTCATACGGATAGCCGGTATCCGTATCCAGAATATGGTGGTAGCATCTGCCGTCCAGTGTAAAGCTGCGCTCGTAGATGCCGGAGGTCACGACTGTCTGGTCGCTGACCGATACGGATGCGATCGGCTCTCCGGTTTCGTCGAACGGCTTTTGAATGCCGATCGTATAGGCGCTGCCGTCTGGCTTTTCGCCGATGGCGAGCACGTTTCCGCCCAGGTTAATCAGCCCGCTTGTAATGCCTTCGCCTTGCAGATAGGCTTTCATCTTGTCTGCAATATAGCCTTTTGCAATGCCGCCTAAGTCCAGCGCCGCATCGGCATCCGACAGTGTGACTTCATTTTCATCAATCACAATCTTGCGGTAGTCTACGGTAGCTGCCGCGGCTTTGACGGCGTCGGCGTCAGGAAGCGCCGGCGGTTTCGCATGAAAGTCCCAGAGGCTTGTCAGCCTGCCAATCGTAGGGTCAAATTTTCCGCCGCTTTGCTTCGCATGGAGAATACTTTGTTCAAGAAGCTGCCTTGTTTCCTTATGGACACGAACCGGGTGCCCGGCATTTGCGTTGATTTTGCTGATATCGCTGTCTTTGCGCTGGGCGCTGAAATACGATTCATATAATTCCGCCAGCGCAAAGCAGTGATCCAGTTCTTTTGTCTTAGACGGGTCATAGAGCGTAACTGTGATGACCGTATCAAAATAAAAGCCGGACTTTGTAATCGGCTGCTTGCTGCCGCAGCCGCAAAGGAGCGGGAGCAGCAGGACGGCAGTGAAAAAAACAGATCGTGCCAAACGGACAGATCTTATCATATTTATAGAAAACGCTGTTTTCATTCATTTTTGTTCCTTTCCGTTAATAGACGGCTTCATTATAAAAAATCGGCGGCGGATTGTCAAATTTTTTTCAAAACATTTGTTTTCTTTGGGCAGTTATGGTAAAATCTCTTTACCGGTTTTTATCGGGCGTCTATTTCACAGGCAGCGCGGCTATTTGCGCGGCGTTATAGAAAAAATAGACGGAAAGGAGAATTACAATGCCGGAATTAAATATCAGCCGGATCAACGAGCTGTACCACAAATCAAAAGCGGAAGGGCTGACCGAGGAAGAGAAAAAGGAGCAGCAGCTTTTGCGCCAGCAGTATGTCGCATCAATCCGCGGCAGCATCCGCAGCCAGTTAAATAACATTGATATGGAAATGGAAGACGGTACAATCGTCAATCTTGGTGAAAAGTTTGGAAACAAAAAGAAAGGTGCAGACGCGTAATCTATGAAGATGCAGGAAAAACGAGATGTCCGCAGCTTTTATAAAAACAAACGGGATGCGATGCCGCATCTGCTTGCAGAACAACTATCCTTAAAAATCTCGCAGATTGTCCTTGCATCACAGTGGTACCAAGACGCCGGGCTGGTCTTTTTTTACTATCCGCTCGGAAAGGAAGTCTCTTTGCTCCCCGTGATGCACGACGCACTGCGCCGGAACAAACGGGCAGCGTTTCCCAAAACAGCAGGGGATCAGATGGAATTTTATGAAGTGACAAGCCTTTCGCAGCTAAAGGAAGGCTGTTTTCATGTAATGGAACCGGAGGCAGTACAGGAAAATCTCGTCTGTGAACAGCCGGATATCTGCTTTGTGCCGGGAACGGTGTTTGATAAAAAAGGCGGCAGGCTTGGCTATGGCAGGGGGTATTATGACCGCTATTTTGCAGGACGGCATACGGCAAAGCTGGTTGGGTGCGCGTATGCATATCAGATTGTAGAGGAGCTTTGTATAGACGAATGGGATGTGCGGATGGATATGGTGGTTAGTGAAGAGGGGTACTAAAGGGACGCCGGGAAAGAGGATGTGCCTCCCCTGGCTGCGCCCCTGGTTGCCCCGCAGAATACGAAGGGATTCTAACCATTCTTCCAAAGCCGCCGCCAAGGGAGGCACATCCTCTCTCCCGGCTGCTTTTCGTAAATGCTACTAAGATAAGCTCAATATTTTGGCATGTTTGAAAAATCATTCCTGTGATCTGCATTCTCCACAAACTGTGAAGCACATCTTATGGAAAGCATTTTTCAAACACGCTCTAGTACTACAGCGAACAAGTTTGAGTTACTTTGGTAAACTTTTACAAGAAGGGACGCCAGGAGAGAGGATGGGTACACTCTCCTGGCTGTTCTTCGCAAATGCTGCCAAACGAGCCTGATATGGTTGATTCGCTGTACTAGAGTGAATTTTATCTGATTTGCGTTTTCCGAGGAACTATTTTGTACAGGTTCTCCATGTAAAACAACCTAGAATCTGTTCTATCATATGGTTGATTTTGTTCATGGTAGACAAACCATATCGAGCTTGTTTTTGTAACATTTACGAAGAGCAGCCGGGAGAGAGGTTAGGTACACTCTGGCGGCGGCTTTGGAAGAATGGTTAGAATCGTTTGGTATTCTGCTGGAAAACCAGGGGCGCAGCCAAGCGGCACCTTTAGCTGCCCAGGCAGCGAACTAGGTGCCGCGACCGTCCACAGCCATAACGTGGCAGCAGGATACCTAGCGATTCTTACCATTCTGGAACTGACGCCGCCAGAGTGTACCTAGCCTCTCTCCCGGCGTCCCTTTTACGAAAAAATTCACCAAAACAATTCAACCTTGTGCTTTATATGAAGCTTATGATAAGATATGCAGTAGATCAGAAATACCAACTATATGATAGAAATGGAGAAAAGTCAAGAGAAATGCATCTGGAAATGAATTTAGATAAAATAGATTTAGATAAAATAGATATTCATGCAGAACCACCCGCACAGGAGCCTGCCAGACAGTACTATTTTATGGCAAAATGCCGCCGGATCGTGCAAAAAAAGGAGCAGGAGCTTGGGCGCAGGCTGACTTGCCATACGGAGACGTTTGGGTGCCAGATGAACGCCAGAGATTCGGAAAAGCTTGCCGGTATTTTGGAGTTTGCGGGCTTTTTGGAAGCGGGCAGCGAGGAGGCAGATTTTGTTATCTACAATACGTGTACCGTTCGTGAAAACGCAAATAACAGGGTCTACGGCAGGCTTGGCTATCTGCATAACCTGAAAAAGAAAAATCCTGATATGCGGATCGCGCTGTGCGGCTGCATGATGCAGGAAGAGGAGGTTGTGGAAAAGCTGAAAAAAAGCTATCGGTTTGTCAACCTGATTTTCGGCACGCACAACCTGTATAAATTTGCGGAACTGCTTGCGGGCTGCTATGCGTCAGACCGCATGGTCGTGGATGTATGGGAACAGTCCGATCAGATCGTGGAAGACCTTCCGGTGGAGCGCAAATATCCGTTTAAGTCGGGTGTAAATATTATGTTTGGCTGCAACAATTTTTGCAGCTACTGTATCGTACCGTACGTCCGCGGCAGGGAAAAAAGCCGTGAACCAAGGGAGATTGTACGTGAAGTGGAGCGCCTTGCGGCTGACGGTGTTGTGGAGGTTATGCTGCTTGGGCAGAATGTCAATTCTTATGGAAAGACGTTTGACCCGCCGGTTTCGTTTGCGAGCCTGCTGCGTGAGGTAGAAAAGGTCGACGGCATTGCGCGCATCCGTTTTATGACTTCGCATCCAAAGGATCTGTCAGACGAGCTGATTGCGGTTATGGCGCAATCCAAAAAGATCTGCCGCCATCTGCATCTGCCGCTGCAGTCAGGAAGCTCTCGGATCTTAAAGGCGATGAACCGTAAGTATGACAAGCAGTCGTATTTGCGGCTTGTGGAAAAGGTGCGTGAGGCAATGCCTGAGATTGCGATTACGACAGACCTGATTGTAGGCTTTCCGGGGGAGACAGAAGAGGATTTTCTGGAAACGATGGACGTGGTAAAAAAAGTCGGGTTTGATTCGGTGTTTACGTTTATCTATTCCAAGCGTACCGGAACCCCGGCGGCAAGGATGGAGTGCCAGGTACCGGAAGACGAGGTAAAATCCCGCTTTGACCGCCTGTTGAAAGAAGTGCAGGAGATTGCGGCACAAAAAGCGCAAAAGCTGACGGGCAGTCTGCAAAAAGTACTCGTTGAAAGCGTCAATGACCACGACGCGTCGCTTGTCACCGGAAAGATGGACAATAACGCTACCGTGCATTTTAAAGGAACCGCGGACATGGTGGGAAGAATTATGGATGTAAGGCTGCAAGAGTGCCGCGGGTTTTATTATTATGGGACGGCGGCAAATGAATAAAAGCAGGAGTGCGCAAAGACGTCTGGCAAAGGCAGACCTGGTTTTGCTTGCCGTTTTGCTGCTGTTTGGAGTGCTTGCGTTTTTTGCAGTCCGTATGCTGACACAGAAAAACGGAACAGACGTGGAGGTACTGCTGCATGGGGAGATTTACGGGACGTACCCGTTGTCGGAGGAGCAAAAGATTCCGATTCACCAAAACGGGACTGTGACAAATACGTTGCAGATCGCGGACGGGACTGTGAAAATGATACAGGCAGACTGCCCGGACAAGCTGTGTGTCCATCAAAATGCCATTGCGGGGCAGGGGGAGACGATTGTATGCCTGCCAAACCAGGTCGTTGTTCAGATCCTTGGAACAAAAGAACCAGGACTGGATTCGATATCGCGTTAAAAAAGAAAGGAAAGGCGGATTATGAAGCAAACGGCACAGCTTAGCCTGTTTTTGGCACTTGCGCTGATATGCAGTTATATCGAGTCGCTGCTTCCGTTTCATTTTGGCATTCCAGGCATTAAGCTGGGGCTTGCGAATATTGTAGTGCTGCTGGCGCTGTATTATATGGGAGCAAAATACGCGCTGGCTGTTTCTGTGATGCGCATTTTGCTTGCCGGGCTTTTGTTTGGAAACTTGTTTAGCATTTTATACAGCCTTGCAGGCGGGCTTTTCAGCTTTGCCTGCATGGTGCTGTTAAAGCGCTGTGAGAAATTCAAGGTGATCTCGGTCAGCACGGCTGGCGGGATTGCGCACAATCTGGGGCAGATACTTATGGCAGCGGCGGTAGTGGAAAACAGCAGACTGTTTTATTATTTTCCGGTGCTGTTTCTCGCAGGCGCGGTGACCGGAATTTTAATCGGGACAGTCGCACAGGAAATGCTGCTGCGCCTGCCTGTGGAACGGATGCAAACGTACAGAAAGGAGAAACCATGATTTCATATATCAAAGGGAAGCTGGCGGATGTTGCCGCCGACAGTATCGTGATCGACGTATCCGGCATCGGCTGGCAGGTATACGTGCCGGGACAGGTCATTGACCGGCTGCCTGCCGTGGGCGAGACGGTAAAAATACATACATGGCTGCAAGTGCGGGAAGACGCGATGACATTGTTTGGATTTCTCACAAAGGACGATTTGCGGATTTTTAAGCTGTTAATCGGCGTCAACGGGATCGGCCCGAAAAATGCGCTGGCGGTGCTGTCTGTGATGACAACGGACGATTTGCGCTTTGCCATACTGGGCGACGATCCAAAGGCGATTGCAAAAACACCGGGTGTCGGCACAAAGACGGCACAGCGGCTGATTTTGGAGCTGAAGGATAAAATCAGCCTGGAAGACGCGTTTGAGCAAAAGCTTGCGCATGTGTCAAAAGCCGAGGAGGATGCATCCGGCGTAAAAGCAGAAGCAGTCATGGCGCTCACGGCGCTCGGCTATTCTTCTTCCGAGGCTTTTCGGGCGTTAAACGGGATTGAGATTACAGAAACGATGGACGTAGAGACATTGTTAAAGCAGGCGTTAAAAAATATGGCGATGATCTGATAACATCATTGCGTACAGAAAGGACAGGCTCTTTATGGAAAAACGAGTGATTTCCACGCAGATCCAGGAAGAAGACCTGGTAGTGGAAAAAAGCCTACGCCCACAGACGTTGGATGAATATATCGGGCAGGAGAAGGCAAAGAAAAACCTGAAAGTATATATCGAGGCGGCAAAGCAGCGCGGGGAAGCTTTAGACCATGTGCTGTTTTTTGGCCCGCCGGGGCTTGGCAAGACGACGCTGTCTGGCATTATTGCAAATGAAATGGGCACCCATATGAAAATCACCTCCGGCCCTGCAATCGGAAAGCCTGGAGAGATGGCTGCTATTTTAAGCGGCTTGCAGGAAGGTGATATTTTGTTTGTAGACGAGATCCACCGCTTAAACCGCCAGGTGGAAGAAGTGCTGTATCCGGCGATGGAGGATTATGCGATTGATATTATGATCGGCAAGGGAGCGACGGCGCGTTCGATCCGCCTGGATCTGCCGCATTTTACACTGGTAGGAGCGACGACAAGGGCAGGGATGCTTTCAGCGCCTCTGCGCGACCGTTTTGGCGTGATCCATCATCTGGAGTTTTATACGGTTGAGGAATTACAGACGATTATTCTGCATTCTGCCGCAAAGCTGGAGGTTTTGATCGATGCCGCAGGCGCTTTTGAGCTGGCACGCCGTTCGCGGGGGACGCCGCGCCTTGCCAACCGCCTTTTAAAACGTGTCCGTGATTTTGCCCAGGTCAAGTATAACGGCGAGATAACACAGGAAGTAGCATCGTGTTCCCTGGATCTTCTGGAAGTGGATAAAATGGGGCTGGATCAAAACGACCGGAATATTCTGCTTACGATTATCGAGAAGTTTTCCGGCGGCCCGGTAGGGCTTGATACGCTTGCGGCGGCAATCGGAGAAGACGCAGGGACGATCGAGGATGTATACGAGCCGTTTTTGGTGTTAAACGGACTGGTCAACCGGACACCAAAGGGACGCGTTGCGACAGACTTTGCCTACCGGCACTTTGGAATTTACAAATAATGGTTGTCTTTCCTGAAAGAAGTCTGTATAATAAAGACGGAGGATAAAATGATGGCTGCTAAAAAAAGTACGGATGTAATGATTGCAGGAAAAGTATATACATTAAGCGGTTATGAGGAAGAAGGATACCTCCAGCATGTTGCATCCTATATAAATACAAAGATTTCAGAGATTACGGAGCGCGACGAATACCGCCGGATTCCAAACGATATGAAGTCCATCCTGATCCAGCTTAATATTGCGGACGATTATTTTAAAGCAAAAAAACAGTATGAAGCCGCGGAAGAAAATTACAAGAAGGCAGAAAAAGACCTGTTTGAGTTAAAGCATGAACTGGTAGACACACAGATGAAGGTGGAGGAGCTGCTTGAAAAGCTAAACCGCGAACGCCAGGAACGCAACCAGAAGTCAGACCGGGAAAACCGCATGGAGGAAAATTATAAAAGGCTGGAAGACCGTTACGAGGCACTTGCCGGCAATGTAAAGGTTGCAGAAGAACGCAACCGCCAGTTTGAGGAGATGCTGCGCCTGACCCAGCAGGAGAAGCGCGAGATCGAAGCGGTAAACAAGGAACTGCGCCTGAATAAGGAAAAGCTGGAAGCAACTCTGGCTGACGCACTGCTTGGCACGGCTTCATCAGGCAAAGATACCGAAGAAAATTTTCCCAGCGACGCTTCCAACGGTCAGCGACATTCCAAGACAGAGGAAAAAAAACGACTGAAGGAAGCGGACTCTAATCTGCTTACTGCAAAGCCGCCTACGGACGATGCCGATTCCAAGGCGTCTGTGCCACAGGCATTTGAAGCAGAAGATTTTTTGGCTCCCACAGAGCTTTCCAAAGAAGAGGTAAGAGAACTGCGGGATGCGGTACATGAAACAATGGCAGAGCTTTCTCAGGAAAAAGAGGACGCTGCCGGACAAGAAATGGTTTCCGGGCATGAAGTTCCAAAACAGGAAGTTTCAGGACAAAGAGTGCATGAACAGGAAGCTGCTGAACGAAAAGAAATCTCAGGACAAGAAGCCTCAGGACAAGAAGTTTCAGGACAAGAAGCTCATGAACAGCAGATTGTCGGACAAGCAGACGTTCCAGAGCAGGGATCTCAAGTACAAAAAGGCGTTTCAGAACCGGGATCTCAAGCACCAGAAGAAGTCTTAGAACCGGAACCTCAAGTAAAAACAGGCGTCTTAGAACCGGGATCTCAAACACCAGCAGACGTTCCAGAGCAGGGATCTCAAGTAAGAACCGGCATTCCGGTACAAGAAGAGCTTTCAGAACAGGAATCTCAAGCACGAACAGGCGTCTCAGAGCAGGGATCTCAAGTACAAACAGGCATTCCAGAACAAGAATCTCAAGTACAACAAGAGGTTCCAGCACAGGAAGCTTCTGCACAAAAATCGCCTGAACAGGAAGTTCCAGGACAAGAAGATTCTATTCAGGAATCTCTTGAACAAGCAGACGGTTCCATACAGGAAGCCAAAGAACCAGGCGGGCTGTTTGTACCAAACAAACAGGATGATTCACAGGAACAGAACCGTTTCGGGCAGGAAAACGTTCCAGACCAGCAGAGCGTGAGACAGGAGCATTTGTGGGAACAGGCACAGCCAGACGTGGCAGATCACATAGTAAAAGAAGACCGTACGCAGTCCAAAGAAGAACAGCAGGAAGATCCACCGCTTTTCAATCTGGATAATATTCCTGACGATGAAGAGGATTCGGAAGATGGCGTTTTGGGTGAGGAGCTGTTTGTAACGGCTAAAAAAGCGATTCCGATTACGCCAGCTTTGTCTGAGGAAGAGCTAAAGGAGCTGCTTGCGCCGGTGAAAGAACCGCATCCGGCGATGGCGGAGCTTTCCAAGGAGGAGCTGGAGGAACTGCTGGCTCCGACGGCAAGGCATGAGCTGACTGACGAGGGGCTTTTTTCGGAGGATGAAGAGGAAGAGGACGAATTTATCTCTTCGGTAATGTCTGAGGTGTCTGAATATGATGATCCTGAATTAAAAGCGCTTGCAAAGGAGATTGCGGAACTCGAGCGCCAGGAGCATGAACAGCGGGCGGAAAAAACAAAGAAAAAATCGAAAAAGAAACAGAAACGGAAACACTGAAAAACAGGCGGAGCGTTTAGAAAGTCTGTCAGCAGCAAACAGGGAAAAGGGGATGGAGTGGAATCCGTTCCCTGTTTTCGTTCCGTATGGGAGTTTTTATGGAGAGACAAAAACAGCCAGATAGTGCACAAAACAAAGGAGTGTCCGCACCAGAGCTGCTTGCGCCGGCAGGTTCTTTTGAGGTATGCAGGGCAGCCGTTTTTGCCGGGGCGGATGCGGTCTATGCAGGCGGCAGCCGTTTTGGAGCAAGGGCATATGCACAAAACTTTACAGAGGAAGAATTACTAGAAGCGATCGATTTTGTGCACCTGCATGGAAAAAAACTGTATCTTGCAGTGAATACGCTTCTAAAGCAGGAGGAAATCAAAGAACTGTATGCGTATCTTCTGCCTTATTATGAGCATGGGCTGGATGCGGTGATTGTGCAGGACTTTGGAGTTATGCAGTTGGTGCGGCAGTGGTTTCCGCTTCTGCCCGTCCATATCAGCACGCAGATGTCGGTTGCCAGCGCGTATGGGTCTGCATATCTGCAAAAGCTCGGTGCGTCCAGGATTGTGACGGCAAGGGAACTGTCACTTTCAGAAATCTTTGCTATCCGCAGCCAGTCGGATCTGGAAATCGAATGCTTTGTGCATGGTGCACTTTGCTATTGCTATTCCGGGCAATGCCTGCTTAGCAGTATGCTTGGAGGTAGGAGCGGCAACCGCGGGCGCTGCGCACAGCCTTGCCGTCTGCCGTATACCATACTGGACAGTGCGAAAAAGCCTGTCCAAAACGGGTATCCGTTAAGCCCTAGGGATTTGTGCACGATCGAGCACATTCCAGAGCTGATCCAGGCGGGCATTACTTCCTTTAAAATAGAAGGCAGAATGAAATCTGCATCTTATGCCGCAGAGGTGACCGCTGTTTACCGCAAATATATCGACCGATGGATGCAGTCTGGGGCAGAAGGCGTGGACAGCAGCGACTATAAACGCTTGCTCCGTGCCGGCAACCGCAGCGGGTTTACGGACGGCTATTATCATCGGCATAACGGGCAGGAGATGATTTCGATGACGTGCCCTTCCCATGAAAAAGATTTGTCGGCAGATGCTTGCATGTTAAAGGAAAACAAGCTTCCGATACAGGCGAAAGCAGTGATAAACGTCGGTAAGCCGGCAAGGCTTACGGTATCGTGCGGGGAGACTTTTGTATCCGTCCTTGGCAGTATCGTACAGCAGGCACAGACACAGCCGCTTTCTTACAAGATGCTTGCTGCACAGTTGTCCAAAACCGGAAACACGCCGTTTGCGGTCGAACAGATGGAAATTGATCTGGATGGATCGGTATTTTTGCCAAAGCAGGCGCTCAACCAGCTTCGCCGGGAAGCACTGGAACAGTTGGAAGCACAGATGCTGGCGCAGTACCGCAGAATCCCGGTCAGTGGCAAGGATCAGACAGGCTTTGGCGCAGCAAGCGGCATTTTAAAGACAGCACGGCAAGCGGTATTTACTGCGGTTGCAGAGGAATACTGGCAGCTTGACGCTGTATTGGAGCAGGATTTTATCAGCCGTGTATATTTAGACAGCTCAATGTATAGCAGGGAGTGTTTTGCCGCACAATTAACAGCACAGGTCAGGCGTATCCATGCAGCCAAAAAACAGGCATATTTATCCTTGCCCGCGGTATTTCGCCAAAAAACGGCGCAGTTTTACCGTACGCAGTGGCAGAGCATACAAGACAGCGGCGTGGACGGGTTTTTAGTTAAAACGCAGGATGAGCTTGGATTTTTAGACGCGGTGCAGGCGGATAAAAGACGATGTATACTAGATGACAGCCTGCACACGTATTCGGACGATACAAAAGCATGTTTTGCAAAAGAAGGATGGCTCTATGATACGGTGCCGTTGGAGCTGAATAAAAAGGAACTGCGTGCCAGAAACAATACAAACAGCGAATTGCTGATCTATGGGCGTCTGCCTTTGATGACGAGTGCGCAGTGTATCCAAAACACCGCCGCGCGCTGTATGAAAAAGAGGGAGGTCTGGTATCTCAAAGACCGTTATGGCAAAGAGTTTCCGGTTCGAAATGTATGCAGCGAATGCTATAATACGATTTACAATACGCAGCCGCTGTCTTTGATCCAGCTTTCAGAGGAATTAAAACGGCTGCATCCGGCTTCGTACCGGATCTGGTTTACAACAGAAGAGGAACAAACCGTCAGGCTTGTGCTGCAAAGCGTACGTAAGGCGTTTTTGGAGCATCAGGCAGTTACTATGGCAGCCGTAGCCGGCGCATATACAAACGGGCATTACAAACGTGGGACAGAGTAGGAGAACGAATGGAAAATCTGATCGTAGAACTGTCGAAATATTTGATGATCCTGTTATTTGCATGTTATACCTTTATGTGCTTTTATGCATTAAACGGGAAAAAATCAGACAGACGGCAGAAAAGGATCTTAAAAAAACAAACGAAGCTCATATTTTTAATACATTTAAACGCATTTGCAGTGATGTTTGCGGTAAAAAAGACACAAGACGTGCTGATTGCGTATGTGATGCAGGCTGCGCTTTTATGTTGTATCCTTGTGATTTACAAATATATTTACAAGCGTGCCTCCTGGCTGGTCGTCAACAATATGTGTATGCTCCTTGCCATAGGGCTTATGATTTTGTTCCGCCTCAACCAGGAGAAGGCGCTGCGCCAGTATGAGATCGCGGTTGCGGCGGTGGTGATTACACTGATCGTGCCTTTCGTTATCCACAAGCTGCATTTTCTTTACAGGCTTGCCTGGCTGTATGCCGTGGCAGGCATTGCGCTGCTTGCGGCGGTTGCGGTGCTTGGCTCGGTAAGCTACGGCGCTAAGCTTTCGTTTCGGGTAGCAGGCATCGCCATTCAGCCGTCCGAGTTTGTCAAGATCCTGTTTGTGTTTTTTACGGCGTCGATGCTGGCAAAATCTACGGAATTTGCGCAGGTTGCAAAAGCGACCGCCGTTGCGGCGTTACATGTCATAATTTTGGTCGTTTCCAAAGACCTGGGCGCTGCGCTGATTTTTTTTATTACCTATCTGGTTATGCTGTATGTGGCGACACGCAGCCCGTTTTATTTTGTCAGCGGGTTTCTAAGCGGCAGCGTGGCTTCTGTAGCGGCGTATAAGCTGTTTCGGCATGTACGGGTGCGCGTCAGCGCATGGAAAGACCCGCTTTCCGTTATTGATAACGAAGGCTACCAGGTCTGCCAGTCGCTGTTTGCCATTGGCACCGGAGGGTGGTTTGGCATGGGGCTGTACCAGGGAATGCCGAATAAGATCCCGATTGTAGAAGAGGACTTTATTTTTGCGGCAGTTTCAGAAGAGCTGGGCGGTATTTTCGCGGTCTGCCTGATTATGGTATGCGCAAGCTGCTACCTGATGTTTTTAAATATCGCCATGCAGATCCAGGATGTGTTTTACAAGCTGATTGCCCTTGGGCTTGGCACTGTCTATGGATTTCAGGTCGTATTGACCGTCGGCGGCGTAACGAAATTTATCCCGTCAACGGGAGTGACGCTTCCGCTTGTAAGCTACGGCGGCAGCTCCTTACTGAGTACGTTTATCCTGTTTGCGGTGATCCAGGGGCTTTATATTTTAAGGGAAGAAGAGAGTTAGCAGCAAAGGATTTGGTGACAGAATATTGATGAAAAAAGATTGGAAAAGAACAGACCCTGAACAACTGGAAGAACGGCGCAGAAAAAAAGACGCCAAAAAGTTTTGGAACGAGCAGGCAGGCGAAACGGCAAATACCGTCAGAAACCGGGAGTTTGCCGTTGTTGCCTATTTGTTTCTGGCGGTTTTTTTAGGAATGATTGCGTATTTTACCTATTTTCAGGTGGAAAAAAGCGAGGCGTTTATTAACAGCCCCTATAATGCCAGGCAGGACGCGTTTGCTGACCGGATCAGGCGGGGCGATATCGTGACGGCGCAAAAAGAGGTGATCGCCACGACCAAAACGGCAAAAGACGGCACCGAGTCTAGGAGCTATCCATACGGCAGGCTGTTTGCGCACGCGGCAGGTTTTTCTACAAACGGAAAAGCAGGGCTTGAATCCATCGGCAATTTCCAGCTACTGCGTTCGCACGCTTTTTTTCTTGAAAAAATCTTAAACGAGCTGAAAGATCAGAAAAATATCGGGGATACGCTTGTGACGACGCTCGACCTGCGTGTACAGCAAGCGGCATACGACGCGCTTGCAGGCAATCAGGGAGCGGTGATTGCCATGCAGCCTTCGACCGGAAAAATACTTGCGATGGTTTCAAAGCCCGACTTTGACCCGAACACGATTGCCGCAGATTGGGAGAGCATTACCGCGCAAAGCAGCTCCTCAGTGCTTGTAAATCGCGTGACACAGGGGCTGTATCCGCCTGGCTCCACGTTTAAAATCTTTACGCTGCTGGAATATATGAAGGAAAACCGCAGCTATAAGCAATATGGCTATCAGTGCAGCGGAAGCATTACAAAAGACGGAAACGCCATCCGCTGTTTTGGAAATGCGGTGCATGGGCAGGAAGACTTACAGTCAGCGTTTGCGCATTCCTGCAATGCTTCGTTTTCCGAGATCGGATTGTCACTCGATCTGGACCGGTTTGCAAAAACAAACGAAGCGCTGCTGTTTAATAAAAAGCTGCCATGTGAATTTCCATATAAGCAAAGCAGCTTTCCGCTTGCGTCCGGCGCTTCTTCCTGGGAAGTCATGCAGACCTCGATCGGACAGGGGAAAACACTTGTAACGCCGTATCATCTGGCGCTTGTTATGTGCGCCATTGCCAATGACGGCATTTTAATGAAGCCGTATATCGTAGACCGGGTGGAAAACCATGACGGTGTGGAAGTAACCGTAAATGAGCCGGAAACATACAAAGAGCTTTTAACGCCGAAAAAATCAAAGACGCTCCAGCAGTATTTACGGGCAGTCGTTACCGAAGGGACGGCAACGGCATTAAACGTGCCTGGCTACACGGCAGCCGGGAAGACCGGTTCTGCGGAATTTACAAGCGCGAAGGACAGCCATGCCTGGTTTGTTGGGTATGCCTCCAAAGAAGGCGTGCCAGACCTTGCCGTATCGGTGATTGTGGAGGGCGCAGGGACAGGCGGCGCTTATGCGGTGCCGGCTGCGAAAGCGGTGTTTGATGCTTATTTTGGGTCTTGAGAAGAGAAAGGGGCGGGAGGATGGCAAAAGTATTTAATGTAACGGCTGTTTGTCTGCCGGATGAACACTACATGGTAGACCTAAGCAGCCGCCTAGAAGAGATGAAAGGCTATGTCGATGCTGGAAAATATTTTATGGTCAACCGGGCAAGGCAGTATGGGAAAACGACGACGTTAATGGCTTTGGAACAGTATTTACAGAAAGAATATGACGTTATTTTTATCGATTTCCAGATGTTTGGAAACGATGAATTTGCTTCCGAAAACAGATTTGCGCTGTCTTTTGCGGAAACGTTTGTACAGCTTTTAAAGGAGACCGATGCTGCAAAGAATAAGAACTTGCAGGAAGTGGCAGGCAGGATGCAGGCATTTGCAGATGCAGGCAATACAGGCTACCGCCTAAAGCGTCTGTTTGAAGATTTAAGCAGCATTTGTGCATATGCGGACAAGCCCATCGTTTTGATGATTGACGAAGTAGACAGCGCTGCGTCCCACCAGGTATTTATAGACTTTCTGGCGCAGATACGTGCATATTATATGAAACGGGCAAAACGGCGGATTTTTCAGTCCGTTATATTAGCAGGTGTATATGACGTGAAAAACCTGAAACAAAAGCTTCGTTCACAGGAAGCAAGGGTATACAACAGTCCGTGGAATATTGCGGCTGATTTTGATATTAAGATGAGTTTTTCCAAAGATGAAATCGCAGGAATGCTGTGTGAATATGAATCGGATTACCATACCGGAATGGATCTGAATGCGATTGCAGAAAGCATTTTTGCGTATACATCAGGTTATCCGTTTTTGGTATCCAGGCTGTGTGAGCTTATGGATGAGCAGGTCAGTAAAAAGGAAGTATTTGGTTCTAGGCAGGCGTCATGGACACAGGAGGGATTTCAGGAAGCGGTCAGGATGATTTTATCTGAGAAAAATACACTGTTTGATTCGCTTACCGGAAAGCTGGCAGCCAGTCCGCAGTTAAATGCGATGCTGTATTCTCTGCTTTTTACTGGAAAAAGCATTGCTTTTCATCCAGATGAACCTGTGCTGAATCTTGCTGCTATGCTTGGGTTTATCAAGGAACAAAATGGTGTTGCTGTCCTTGCAAACCGTATTTTTGAAATGCGTCTGTATAACCTGTTTCTTTCTTCGGCACAAATGCAGGAGTTAGACATTTACAAAATTTCGTTGGAGGATAAAAATCATTTTCTTTCGGATGGACATTTGAATATGCGATTGATTTTGGAAACGTTTGTTGTGCATTTTAATGAATTGTATGGAGACAGAGACAGTGAATTTTTAGAGGAAGAAGGCAGAAAGTATTTTTTGCTCTACTTACGCCCAATTATTAATGGTACTGGAAATTACTATATAGAATCCCGTACAAGGGGGCTTCGCAGAACAGATGTAATTGTAGATTATCGCGGAAAACAGTATGTGATTGAATTGAAAATCTGGCATGGCAGGGAATACCATCAGCGTGGAGAAGAGCAGTTGATGCGTTATCTGGATGATTATCATATTCAGACAGGGTATATGGTCAGTTTTAATTTTAATAAAAAGAAACAGATTGGCGTCCATTCGATCCAGATCGGAGACAAAACGTTGATAGAAGCAGTTGTATAATGGGTATGGATGGATCACCATCAGCAAGCAGAGAGTCAACAGATGTATCAGAATAAAGATTGCGAAAAGTAGATGTTTATAATATAATTACAAGATGAAATCAAAAAAGACACACGATTTTCTTGCATGTGAATCAAAAAAGGGGTATACTACTGATTAGTTATTTGTTTCAGGCACTTTGTCTGTGGCAAGAACCACATCAGGAGGTGTTGTGATGATAGAGGCAACGAGTTGTGGTGGTGTGGTAATATTCCGTGGTAAGATTCTGCTGCTTTATAAAAACTATAAGAACAAGTACGAAGGATGGGTTCTACCAAAGGGAACCGTGGAACAGGGTGAGGATTACAAAGAGACAGCAGCCCGTGAGGTACTGGAAGAAACCGGTGTGAGTGCGGCAATTATCAAATATATTGGTAAAAGCCAGTATACCTTTAATGTACCGGAGGATACGGTGGAAAAAGAAGTCCACTGGTATCTGATGATGGCGGACAATTATTACAGCAAGCCACAATGGGAAGAGTATTTTGTGGACTCCGGTTACTATAAGTTTCATGAAGCTTACCATCTGCTGAAATTTTCCAATGAAAAGCAGATTTTGGAGCAGGCTTACAATGAATACCTGAGTTTGAAAAAGAGTAATCTGTGGGGAAGCAAAAAATATTTTTGAGATTTTGCAGGCAAAGGGACTGTTTTTTGGCAGTCCTTTTGTAAAAAGCAGTAGAGCCAGATCTATCCATCTGAGGATGGAACTGGTATGATACGAGGATACGTTTGGCTGGCTGACTGTTCAGAATAGCCGCAAGGAGCCGGAATGATTTGGTATGAAAATTTATATATTGGGGAAAGTATCCCTAAGAAAGATGCAAAAATCCGACGTTTAAAATGGAAGATCAATCACAATAAATGCCTTACAAATGCTTTTATTATTGTGTTGTGCAGGTACGGAACAAACCTGCTGGAAATTATTCCGGCAAGGGAGCTGTGCCAGAGCGCTTATCCAAAGCAAAACCTGTATATCGTAGGGCTGGCAGCAGGATATGACGACGCGCTAAAGACAGCGGCGCTGATTGTGTCCGATGTCTATCAAAAAACAGGCGGCTTCCAGGTGAAACGCTTTATTTTACAGCAGCAAAAGGCAGGTGACAGCTCATGATAAAGACGGTGGGACTGTTTTTGCTGGCGCTTTTAAAAATTTTTGGCTGGGTGCTGCTTGTCCTGCTGCTGGTGCTTTTCGCAGCGTTTCTGCTGCTCGTATTTGTGCCAGTACGGTATGACGTCCTTGCTTCCAATGAGAAAAGCATTGCACCCGCTAAGGCAAATCCGGTAGAGAATCTGCGTCTGCGCATAAAAGTAACCTGGCTGCTGCATTTTATCCATGTATCGGTGATCTATGGAAAAGAAGGGCTGCAAACAAGCGTCCGTGCAGCCGGCATTGATCTTATAAAGCTTCTGGCGCGGCTTCGCCGGCGTTCCAGACAGATTGCAGAGCCAGAAGACAAGGAGGACAGCCAGGCTTTTGACCCGGCGCAGACAAAAGATCCGGTAGATCGAACCGATCCGTCCAAACAGATAAACGTACCTGACCAGACAGATCCTTTTGAACGAGAAAAAGAAGCTGCATATATAAAGGATGATGGAACGTTTCAAGATCCAAACAGGACAGACGAACACAATCCAGTCCAAGAACCAACGCAGATATATGAAAACGATCCGATCCAAGAACCAACGCGCACAGACGGAAACGATCCGATCCAAGAACCAACGCAGACAGACGGAAACGATCTGATCCAAGAATCAACGCAGACAGACGAAAACGATCCGATCCAAGATGCAGTTCAAATAGACGGCAATGATTCTGAAAACAAACAAAAACAGAAACAGCAAAAAAAGCGCAAACGCACAAAAAAGCGAACCAAACAGAACATAAAAAGAAAATCGAAAAACACATCCAGGCAGTCGTTCCGGTCAAAGGCACAGCAGGAAGCAGACGCCGCGCCGCACGCACAGCAGGAATCTGCGCCAAAGGAAGGATTGTTCCAAAGGATGCGCAGGGTGTACCAAAAGGTGCGCCAGGAAGTCAACGATGAAGCAAACCGTCATGCGATATCCAGCTTATTTTCGGAGCTTTTAAAGCTTCTGCGCAGCTATAAGCCGAGAAAGCTGCGGGCAGACGTGTCTTTTTCCCTGGCAGATCCTGCATGGACGGGGAAAGTAACGGGGATTCTTAGTATGATGCCCTGGATTTATCGTTATCCATGCCGCATTATCCCGGATTTTACAGCGGATCAGGCGTATGTCGAGGGGGAAGTGCAGGCACGCGGCAAAGTAACGGTCGGCGTTTTTTTACTGTCGCTGCTGCGCCTTGTGCGGGATAAACAGTTTATGAAAGTCGTCCGCAGGCTATTAAAGCGGGGCGGGGCATAGCCCGGCAGGATACTGTAAATAAGATTGAAAAACAGGAGGTATACAAATGTCAGATAACAGCTTTAGTTCAACTGTCGCGTCATTATTTAAAGGAATGGACAGTTTTATTACAACAAAAACCGTAGTCGGAGAAGCCGTGCATATCGGCGATACGATTATTCTGCCGCTGGTAGACGTCACCTTCGGCGTAGGGGCTGGCGCGTTTTCCAGCGAACACAAAAATAACGGCGGCGGCGGTATGGGCGGCAAGATCTCTCCAAGCGCGGTGTTAGTCATTCAAAATGGCTCGACAAGGCTGGTCAATGTGAAAAATCAGGACGGCATTACAAAGATTTTGGATATGGTGCCGGATTTTGTAAACAAGTTTACATCCAAGGACAAACAGCCGGAAGCAGATCCGCAGGCGCAGAAAAAAGCAGCCGATGCACTGGAAAACCAGTTGTCCGAAGCGCTGAATGAAAAACAGGCATAAAAATAAAATCCAGCACCTGATCCCGCAAATCCGGGTTTCCAAGGTGCTGGATTGTTTTTAAGTATACCTTGGCTATCCGCAGAACAGATGGTATCCCAGGACCAGCAAAAGGCAGATGATCGATACCGCAAGCCAGATACTTTCCAAAAACAGCATGATAACCATTCCGACGGCAACCCAGAACATGGCAAATCCACAGATTCTTTTCATAGTTCACTTCGATTCTATACGTTTTTTGGCAACATCTTACGCTTTTCCTTCAGTATATGTGGCAGCCTTTCGTTTAGTCCATAAAAAAAGCTGCCGGCGGCATTTTTTGCTTTTGCGCCCGGCAGCTCCAATCTTATGCTCTTTCCACTTTTCCAGATTTTAAGCAGGAAGTACAAACGTATAATTTCTTTGTAGCTCCGTTTACCTTGCATCTGACAGATTTGATGTTTGGTTTGAACATTCTGTTAGATCTTCTATGTGAATGGCTCACATTGTTACCGAAAAGAACGCTTTTCCCACAAACTGAACATTTAGCCATAAGAACACCTCCTTGCGTGATCGAGTGTTTTAAAATCGAAAATCTGACTTCTTTTTCAGACTTACAACACGATTATTCTATCAGAAGCGTTACACAAATGCAAGGAGAAATTCCAGAAAAATTCATTTTTTTTGAAAATGCAAAAATTTTGTTTTCTTTTTGGCAAAAAGCGGTTATAATATTTTCTAAATAGGTTTGTTGCAGCCGGTGCTTTTTGCTGCAACTGTGTACAGGATGTTACAAAGATGATTGGAGGTATGCTATGAAAGGGCAGTTTGAAAATGAGTATGGCAGGGTGATCATAGGCAGCGAAGTAATCGCTACTTATGCAGGTTCCGTTGCAGTGGAATGCTTTGGCATTGTCGGCATGGCGGCGGTTAACGTTAAGGACGGGATTGTTCGGTTACTGAAAAAAGATTATCTGACACATGGTATAAATGTCGTCATTGAGGAGAACAATGAGATTACGATCAATTTTCATGTGATTATCTCATATGGCGTCAGCATTAGTACGGTAACGGATAATCTGATCAGTACGGTCAGATATCGTGTAGAAGAATTCACAGGAATGCACATCAAAAAGATCAACATTTTTGTTGAAGGCGTCCGAGTGATCGATTAAGGAGGATTTGGAAGTGGAGATCAATTCAATCAATGCTGCGGTTTTGGCAAAAATGTTTTTAAATGGTGCAAAAAATCTGGAATCCAAAAAAGAATGGATCAACGAGCTGAACGTATTTCCGGTGCCTGACGGAGATACAGGCACAAATATGTCTATGACGATCCTTGCGGCGGCAAAAGAAGTCAGCGCTTTGGAACAACCGGATATGGCATCGATTGCAAAAGCAATGTCTTCCGGTTCGCTGCGCGGCGCAAGGGGCAATTCCGGCGTTATTTTATCCCAGCTTTTCCGTGGATTTGCAAAAGTAATCGGCAAGGAACAGGAAGTGACCGTTCCGGTTTTGTCCCATGCGGTGCAAAAAGCGGTCGAGACAGCGTACAAAGCCGTTATGAAGCCGAAAGAAGGTACGATTTTGACGGTGGCAAGGGGCGCTGCCGATAAAGCGGCGCAGATGGCGGAAGAAACGAACGATATGGTTCTGTTTTTGGATGAAGTCATTAAAGAAGCGGAGCGTGTCTTAAAAAAGACGCCGGATATGCTTCCGGTATTAAAGCAGGCTGGCGTTGTAGATTCCGGCGGGCAGGGGCTTGTCGTGATTTTGCAGGGCGCCTATGACGCGCTGCTTGGCAAAGAGCTTGATACGGCTTCCATCACAGCTTCTGCGGGAGCTGGCGCGGCGGCAAAGATTACAAAGGGAACCGAAGCGGAGATAAAATTTGGCTATTGTACGGAATTTATTATTGTGCTGGATCATCCGCTTTTGGATCATCAGGAACGCAAATACAAATCTTTTCTGGAATCTATTGGTGACTCGATCGTGGTAGTAGCTGACGATGAAATCGTAAAGACCCATGTACATACCAATGATCCGGGACTCGCCATCCAGGAAGCATTGACACATGGATCTTTAAGCAGGATCAAAATTGACAATATGCGCGAGGAGCACCAGGAACGGCTGATTAAGGATGCACAGAAAGTTGCTGCAATGCAGGCAGCGCAGGCAGACGCCGCGCCGCAGGCACAAAAAGAGCAGGAACAAAAAGAGATCGGCTTTATCGCGGTATCGGCAGGCGACGGGTTAAGCGAAGTGTTCCGCGGGCTTGGCGCCGACTATATGATCGAGGGCGGGCAGACGATGAATCCAAGCACCGAGGATATTTTAAACGCCGTCGAAAAAGTAGCGGCTGACCATGTATTTGTACTGCCAAACAATAAAAATATTATACTGGCGGCGAACCAGGCGGCAGAGCTGTCTGAAGAAAAGAAGGTGCATGTTATCCCTACGAAGACGATCCCGCAGGGAATTACGGCGCTCATTAATTTTATCCCGGAACAGACCGCGGAAGAAAATGAAGCGCGGATGCTGGAGGAAATCGAAAACGTAAAAACCGGACAGGTTACCTATGCAGTCAGGGATACGGTAATCGATGAAAAAGAAATCCGCCAGGACGACTATATGGGCATCGGAGATAAGACGATCCTTGCAGTCGGAAAAGACTTAGAGCAGGTAACGCTTGCGATGGCAGAAAGCATGATTGACGAAGACTCGGCGATTGTCAGCATTTATTATGGAGAAGACGTTACCGAGGACGATGCAAATGCGATTGCGCAAAAAATACAGGCAGTCAGTGACGAGCTGGAAGTAGAAGTACAGTACGGCGGGCAGCCGATCTACTATTACCTCATATCGGTAGAATAAAGGCTATGGAACTTACTACACCTATCAGGGGAGTTAAAGGGATCGGTGAAAAGACAGAGCAGCTTTTTCAAAAGATGGGAGTATACACCGTTGGTGATATACTCCTTCGGTTTCCAAGAGAATATATCCGTTTTCCTGATCCTGCCGAGATCAGTGAAGCTGCCGCAGGCAAAAAACAGGCGGTCATTCTGCGCGTCGATGCGCCTGTAATTGTAAAGCGTACCAGGTCGATGCCGCTTGCGATCGCAAGCGGCGTGCATAACAGCAGAAAAATGGAGTTTTTGTGGTTTCGTATGCCTTATGTGCGCAATACGCTGATCAAAGGACAGACGTTTATTTTGTACGGCACTGTACAGGAAAAAGGCGGGATGCTTTCGATGGAGCAACCGGTGATCTATACGCCAGAGCAGTACGAAATAGTGGCAGGCTCTTTGCAGCCTGTCTATGGCCTGACATCGGGGCTGACTAACAACCTGTATAAAAAGACGCTGCGCCAGGTATTAGAGCAGCAGCTATTGCTAAAAGAATACCTGCCGCAGGAAACAAGGCAAAAATACGAGCTTGCCGAATACAACTATGCGCTGTCGCAGATTCATTTTCCGACAGATATGGATACGCTGTCCAAAGCACGCAGGCGGCTTGTATTTGATGAATTTTTTCAGTTTATCTTATATATGCAGCTCCAAAAAGAGCAGGGGCAGAAGATCGAAAATATTTTTACGTTTCGTACAGAGGACATCCTAACGCCGCTGCTTGCAAAGCTTCCGTATACGCTGACAGCGGCGCAGCTTCGCGTGCTAGAGGAGATCCAAAAAGACCTGCACGGGCAGTATATCATGCAGCGCCTGATTCAGGGAGACGTCGGCTCCGGCAAGACGATTGTTGCGTTTTTGGCGATGTACCTCGTATCAGCAAGCGGTTATCAGTCTGCGCTGATGGCGCCGACGGAGGTGCTTGCGTCGCAGCACTATGAGACGTTTGCGCAGTACATAGAATTGTTTGGCATAAAGACCCACCTCGTACTTTTAACAGGAGCCATGACAGCCAAACAGAAGCGGCGCGCCTATGAACGAATGCAGTTGTTTAAAGATGCAATGGTGATAGGAACCCATGCGCTGTTTCAGGAAAAAGCAGCTTACGACAACCTGGCACTTGTAATTACCGATGAACAGCACCGTTTCGGCGTACGACAGCGGGAAACATTTTCACTAAAGGGCGAAAACCCGCATATCCTTGTAATGAGTGCGACGCCGATTCCGCGTACGCTTGCGATTATTTTATACGGCGATCTGGATATTTCCGTAATCGACGAGGTGCCGGCAAAACGGCTTCCAATTAAAAACTGCGTCGTCGGCACTGGCTGGCGCCCGAACGCTTACGAATTTATCCGCAAAGAGATCGCAGCCGGGCACCAGGCATATGTGATCTGCCCGTTTGTAGAAGCAAGCGAATATACCGAAGGGGAAAATGTAATCGACTACACGGAAAAACTGCGCCAGGCGCTGCCAGAAGGCGTAGAAGCTGCTTTTTTGCATGGAAAAATGCGTTCTGACCTGAAAAACAAAGTGATGGAAGCATTTGCCGCCAACGAAATCCAGGTGCTTGTATCCACTACTGTCGTAGAAGTCGGCGTGAACGTACCGAACGCGACTGTTATGATGATCGAGGACGCCCAGCGGTTTGGGCTGGCACAGCTTCACCAGCTCCGCGGCAGAGTCGGGCGCGGAGAAGCACAGTCCTACTGCATTATGATTAATACCTCGGACGCCAAAGGATCATCCAAAAGGCTGGATGTATTAAACCGCACAAACGACGGTTTTCAGATCGCCAGTGAAGACTTAAAGCTGCGCGGGCCGGGCGACTTCTTCGGCATCCGCCAAAGCGGAGATATAGAGTTTCAGCTTGCCGATATTTACCAGGATGCAGGCGTATTGCAGCAGGCTTCGAAAGAAGTGCAAAAAATCCTGTCGTGCGACCGCAGTCTTTCCATGCCGCAGCATCAGGGACTGCGCGCTAAGGCACAGGAATATTTTGAAAGGCAGATGGAGCGGTTTAATTTGTAGCTGCTGTCCTGTTCATGAAATCACGTCTGTTTCCCAAAAATAAATACACAGAAAAAGGACTGATGCACAAAGACTTATCATCTTACAGCATCAGCCCTCTTTCCGGTTGTTTTCCAAGCAGCCTGCAAATCTGAGCACTTCATTTAAGCATTCACATTGTTTCAGCCGCTTGATGCAGGTTCAAGCTTATGATTCGGCTTTACGATTCAGATTCTTCCCCTGCCATCTGTTTTTCCTGGGCTTCAATCATCTTTTTCACCATATAACCACCCACGGAACCGTTCTGACGGGAAGTCAGGTCGCCGTTATAACCTTTCTTAAGCGGCACGCCGAGTTCGTCTGCGACCTCGTACTTAAAACGGTTTAATGCTTCCTTTGCCTCTGGTACTGCGTTCTGATTAGAATGATTACTCATAGTTAATTGCCTCCTTTATCTTGAGTGGTGCTTGTAAACGTTGTTTGTTTACAGGATTATTATATCCGAATTTGGGGTTCTTACACTGGAAATTGTTGGAAATGCAGTGAATAATTTTGCTTTGGTAAATTTTTACAAGAAGGGACGCCAGGAGAGAGGATGGGTACACTCTGGCTGCGTCCGTTCCAGAATGTTAAGAATTGCTAGGTATCCTGCTGGAACGCTGTGGCTGTGTACGGTCGCGGCACCTAGTTCGCTGCCTGCTGGCAGCTAAAGGTGCCGCTTGGCTGCGCCCCTAGTTGTTTTGCAGAATACCAAGCAATTCTAACCATTCTTCCAAAGCCGCCTCCAGGGCGAACCAATCCCCGCTCCTGGCTGTTTTTTGTAAATGTTACAAAAACAAGATCAATGTCAACGCCATAGGAAGCAGGTCATTCTCTTGCTCCTTTGGCTGCTTTTCACAAGCTTAAAGTGGAATGCTTCACAGTGTGTACATTTATGTACCATCTCGCACTTGTCCCGTAACACTTACGAGGAACAGCCGGGAGAGCGGATGGGCATCCCCTGGCAGCGGCTTTGGAAGAATGGTTAGAATCCCTTGGTATTCTGCGGAGCAACCAGGGGCGCAGCCAAGCGGCACCTTTAGCTGCCAGCAGGCAGCGAACTAGGTGCCGCGACCGTACACAGCCACAGCGTTCCAGCAGAATGCCTAGGGATTCTTAGCATTCTGGAACGGACGCAGCCAGGGGATGCCCATCCGCTCTCCCAGCGTCCCTCATTACAACCCCATTCACCTAAAAATAAAAGTTTTCCATAAAAGACCTTGCGAATCAGAAGCTTTTACGTTACAATGCCGTAGAAGGGAGTGATGACTTTGGCTTTTGACGGAGTTGTAATTGCAAATTTAGTAACAGAACTGAATCAAACCGTGCTTAACGCACGTATTTATAAAATCGCGCAGCCGGAAAAAGACGCGCTGCTTTTGACGTTAAAAGGTACTGTAGGGCAAAAGCGGCTGTTTTTATCGGCGAGCGCCTCGCTGCCGCTTATTTATTTAACCGATACAAATAAGCCCAGCCCGATGACCGCGCCGAATTTTTGTATGCTGCTGCGAAAGCATATCGCAAACGGGCGGATTGTAAAGATCTGGCAGCCGGATATGGAACGGATTATCCATTTTGAGATCGAACATCTCGATGACCTTGGGGATGTGCGAAAAAAGACGCTGACCGTCGAGATTATGGGCAAGCACAGCAACCTGATTTTTACGGATGAAAAAGGGATGATTATTGACAGCATCAAGCATGTATCCGCACAGGTCAGCTCGGTCAGGGAAGTGCTGCCGGGACGGACGTATTTTATTCCGGCACAGGGGAAAAAGAACCCGCTTTTGTCCGATGAGGCAGAGTTTCGCTCTCTGGTGCTGGATCGGCCGCAGACAGCGGCAAAAGCCATTTATACGGCTTATACCGGGATCAGCCCCTGCGTCGCCAATGAGGTCTGCTGCCGTGCGGGCATTGATGCGGATGCGCCGGTTGCAAGTCTTGGGGAAGAAGAAAAAGTTCATTTGTACCATCATTTTGCATGGATGATGCAGGATATCAGGGATGGGGTATTTGCTCCGAATATCGTGTATCAGGATGGGCATCCGATGGAATTTGCATCTGTACGGCTGACGCAGTACGCGCATCTTACATGCGAGGAGGATTCGTCTGTTTCGCACGTATTGGAGCATTTTTACGCTGCGCGCGATACGTATACGAGGATCAGGCAAAAGTCCGCAGACCTGCGCAAAATCGTATCGACCGCATTAGAGCGCAGCCATAAAAAGTACCAGCTTCAGTTAAAGCAGCTACAAGATACAAAAAAGCGGGAGAAGTATAAAGTGTACGGGGAGCTGTTAACGACTTACGGTTATCATGTAAAAGAAGGCGCAAAGTCGATGGAAGCGCTGAATTATTATACAAACGAACCGATTACGGTTCCGCTCGATCCCCAGCTTTCACCGATGGAAAACGCGAAAAAATATTTTGAAAAATACAGCAAATTAAAACGTACGCATGAGGCGCTTACCGCGCTTACTGTAGAGACAAAGGCGCAGGTCGAGCATCTGGAGTCAATCGCAGCGTCGTTGCAGATCGCGTTAAAAGAAGACGACCTGGTTCAGATCCGCCAGGAGCTTGTAGAATACGGCTACATCCGGCGCAAGGGACATGAAAAGAAGCTCAAAGTCAAAAGCCTGCCGTTTCATTACCGTTCCTCGGACGGATTTGATATTTATATAGGAAAGAACAATTACCAGAACGAAGAACTGACCTTTAAGCTTGCAAACGGCGGAGACTGGTGGTTTCACGCAAAAAAAATACCTGGCTCGCATGTGATCGTAAAGACCGAAGGCAAAGAACTGCCAGACCGGACGTTTGAAGAAGCAGCGATGCTTGCCGGCTATTATTCCCAGGGCAGGGACGCGAAAAAGCTGGAAATCGACTATTTGCAGCGCAAAAATGTGAAAAAGCCCAATGGGTCTGCACCTGGATTTGTCGTCTACTATACCAATTATTCTATGACGGTCAGGCCGGATATTTCAGGGATTGAATGCATCAGCGATTAATGGCACAGAAGAACGCGGGAACATGGAATTATGAAATATTTGCAAATTTTCCCAAGAAGAATTGACTAATAACGTCCAAATGTCTATAATAAGTATATCTATGCAAATCTATGCAGCAACAACAGCTCAGAATCGGCACGCCCGATTGGAGAGGAACAGGATAATGATTAAGAGCATGACAGGGTTTGGCAGGTTTGAGGCTGTCAAAGATAAAATGAAAATTGCAGTAGAGATGAAGGCTGTCAACCATAGATATCTGGATATCAGTGTCAAGATACCGAAAAAACTAAGCCATTTTGAAGCGGCAATCCGTACGGTCTTAAAGGAGTACATCCAGCGGGGAAAGGTCGATGTATTTGTATCGTATGAAGATTTGTCACAGCGCAACTGTGCGCTGAGCTATAATGAAGCGGCAGCCGGTGCCTATCTGCAATACCTGCGCCAGATGGCGGATACGTTTCAGATTCAGGATGATATTACCGTCAGCGTACTGGCAAGGTTTCCTGACGTTTTTTCCATGCAGGAACAAGAAGCAGACGAAGAGGAGCTGGAAGGAGTGCTAGAAGCCGCTGTGCGGGGCGCCGCGGAGCAGTTTGTACAGTCCCGCATGAAGGAAGGCGAAAACCTGAAAAATGACCTGCTGCTTAAGCTGGACGAAATGCTGGCGGGCGTTACGTTTATCGAAGAACATTCCCCGCAGATTATCGCGCAGTATCACGAGAAGCTAAAGGCAAAGGTCAAAGAGCTGCTCGGCGATAAGCAGCTTGACGACAACCGTATCGCGGCAGAAGTGACGATTTATGCGGATAAGATCTGTGTGGACGAGGAGACGGTACGCCTGCGCAGCCATATCGAAGCAGTGCAAAAAGAACTGCTGACCGGGGGAAGCGTTGGCAGAAAGCTGGATTTTATTGCGCAGGAGATGAACCGCGAGGCAAATACGATCCTGTCAAAGGCAAGCGACCTGGCTGTCTCGGATACCGGGATTGAGTTAAAGACGTCGATTGAAAAGGTCAGGGAACAGATTCAAAATATCGAATAAGGATAAAGGCATGGCAAAATTAATGAATATCGGATTTGGGAACGTGGTCAATACGGAGAAAATCGTATGTATTATCACCCCGGATTCCGCGCCGGCAAAGCGCCAGATCCAGCGTGCAAAGGAAGAAAACCGGCTGATTGACGCCACGCAGGGGCGCCGTACAAGGGCGGTGATCTTTACGTCCGGCGAGATCGTGATTATATCCGCTTTGCAGCCGGATACACTGGCGGGACGCTTTGGAACAGAAGAAGGCAGAGAAGAATAAGTTAGGAAGCATAGGTTTGAAAGGAGTTAAGTGTTATGATACATCCATCTTATGTGGAATTGATGCAGGTAGTGAACAGCGACCAGACGGAGATCGGGGAAGAGCCGGTGATCAACAGCCGCTATTCGATCGTGATTGCCACAGCAAAGCGGGCAAGGCAGATTATTGGCGGCGATGAGCCGATGATCGCAAAGGCTGCCGGCAGAAAGCCGCTGTCCGTAGCCGTACAGGAGCTTTACGAAGGAAAAGTCAAGATCGTCGGGGAAGACGATGCGATTGACGAAGTCACACAGGCGCCTCTGGATGCTGTCACAGCAATGGATAGCCTGTAACGTCTGCTCAGAGGGTTGTGCTTGCCGCACAACCTTTTTTACAAGTAAACGGAGAGAATACGATATGGAAGCAATACAGTCACACAGCGTATTTTTTGTATCGCTTGGATGCGACAAAAATCTTGTGGATTCTGAGTTTATGCTTGGAATGCTCAAAGAACACGGGTGGAGCATTACGGACGAAGAACAAAAGGCAGAAGCCATCGTAGTCAATACCTGCTGTTTTATCAACGATGCCAAGGAAGAGAGCGTAAATACGATTCTTGAGATGGCAGAATATAAAAAAACCGGAAACTGCAAGGTGCTGCTTGTCGCAGGATGCCTGGCGCAGCGCTACCAGCAGGAAATCCGCAAAGAAATCCCGGAAGTCGATGCCGTATTGGGCACGAATTCCTATGACGATATTGTACATGCCCTGCAAGAAGCGCAAAAAAACGGGCAGTATGAAAATTTTCAAACATTAGACGGGCTGCCCAGCCTGCATTCAGATGGGAATCCATTGAAGCGCAGCATTACGACGGGAGGCCATTACGCATATTTAAAAATCGCGGAAGGATGCGACAAGCATTGCACGTACTGCATTATTCCGTCGATCCGGGGCAGCTATCGGAGCGTACCGATGGAAGAGCTGCTTGTGCAGGCAGCAGAATTAGCCGATACGGGGGTAAAAGAGCTGATTCTGGTGGCACAAGAAACAACTTTGTATGGCATTGATCTTTATGGTGAAAAATCCTTGTACCGATTGTTAGATGAACTGAATAAGATCCGGGGGCTTGTCTGGATTCGCATTTTATACTGCTATCCTGAGGAAATTGATGATCCGCTGATCCAGGCGATCAAGCGCAACGAAAAAGTCTGCCATTATCTGGACATGCCGATCCAGCACGCAAACGATGAGATTTTGCGCCGTATGGGGCGGCGGGCGAGTAAACAAAGCATCTGTGAAACGATCAAAAAGCTGCGGCAGGAGATTCCTGATATCTGTCTGCGTACAACGCTGATCTGCGGCTTTCCGGGAGAGACACAGGCGCAGCACGAAGAGCTGCTGGAGTTTATAGACGAGATGGAATTTGACCGTTTGGGCGCGTTTGTATATTCGCCTGAGGAAGGCACGCCTGCCGAAACGTTTCCCTGCCAATTAGATGAAGAGACAAAGCTTACCTGGCAGGAAGAAGTAATGGAATTAGAACAGGAGATTATTTTTGACAAGACTGCCGGTATGGAGGGTGAGGTAGTCTGGGCGTTTATTGAAGGAAAGCTGCCCGATGAAAATGTCTATGTGGCAAGGACGTACCGCGACGCGCCGGATATTGACGGCTATGTATTTGTATCCGGTGCCGGCACAGAGCTGATGACCGGGGATTTTGTAAAGGTGAGGATCACAGGCTCGCTTGATTATGACCTGACCGCGGAGATCCTTTGATAAACTGACAGCTCATAGAATAAGGAGGAGGGAATTTATGAACCTGCCAAATAAATTGACGATGCTGCGTGTGCTGCTGATACCGTTTTTTGTATTTTTTCTGCTGGCGCCTGCATTTTCGGACAATGGAAAATATATTGCGACGGTAATTTTTATCATTGCAAGCCTTACGGACTTGTTGGATGGAAAAATTGCACGAAAATATAACCTAGTGACAAATTTCGGCAAATTTATGGACCCGCTTGCGGATAAACTACTGGTATGCTCGGCATTGATCTGCCTGGTCGATATGAAAAAGCTGGAATCTTGGATTACGATTATAATTATTGCCAGGGAATTTATTATCAGCGGCTTTCGGCTGATCGCAGCGGAGCACCAGATCGTAATCGCGGCAAGTTATTGGGGAAAATTTAAGACCACATTTCAGATGCTGATGATTATTGTGCTGATTTTGGACTTCGCACAGCCTGCATTTCAAATGCTAGGCATAGTGCTTACGTATATTTCACTGGTGCTTACCGTAGTTTCGCTGGCGGATTATCTTTATAAAAACAAAGGCGTATTAAAGGAGCAGAATTAATGGTTGCGAAAAAAGAATATGCATGTGAAGAACGCATTCTGGCGCTTTTAAAACAGCGTGGATTTACCGTTACAACGACCGAGTCGTGTACCGGCGGCTTATTGGCAGGACGCCTGTTAAACGCTGCCGGAGCGTCCGAGGTATATAAGGAAGGCTATATTACGTACTCGAACGAAGCAAAGGAAAAGCTGCTTGGCGTATCCAGACAGACGCTGGCGTCTTACGGTGCCGTCAGTGAACAGACCGCGCTGGAAATGGCACAGGGAGCAGCAAAACAGGCGGGTGCGGATGCCGCGCTTGCGACGACCGGAATCGCTGGGCCTGGCGGCGGTACGCAGGAAAAACCGGTTGGGCTTGTCTATATCGGCTGCCATGTCAATGGGGTTACCGTCGTAGAAGAGCATGTATTTGCCGGAGAACGCGCACAGGTGCGCAGCCTTTCTGTGGAAGCGGCACTGTCCCTTTTGGAGCGGATGCTTTTAGGAACCGAGTAAGCACCAGTCAGAAATCGCAAATAAAGAAAGAAAATAGGGAGTATGTGATGAGAATTATAGCCGGAACGGCAAGAAGCCTGCCGCTTCGATCGATCGAAGGAATGGATACAAGGCCCACTACAGACCGCATTAAAGAAACGCTGTTTAATATTTTGCAGACAGGCATAGAAGGATGCAGCTTTTTAGACCTGTTTGCGGGAAGCGGCCAGATCGGGTTAGAAGCGTTAAGCAGGGGCGCTAACCATGCGGTATTTGTAGAAAACAGCAAAAAAGCATGTGCCTGTATTGAAGAAAATATCCGTTTTACCCGCTTTGATGCACGTGCAAAGCTGCTTTCAATGGAAGCATCAGGCGCACTGCGCACACTGGAAGGAAACGATTCTTTTGATTATATTTTTATGGACCCGCCGTATCAAAGCGGGATGGAGCAGGAAGTACTGATATATCTGGCGGGATCGGGGCTGTTAAAAGAGGACGGCGTGATCATTATCGAGGCGGCGGCGGATACCGATTTTTCTTATGTATCTGGGATGGGCTTAAAAGTGATAAGAGAAAAGAAATACAAAACGAATAAACACATATTTGTGACAAAAGAGGCCTGATTATGAAAAAAGCAATTTATCCGGGCAGTTTTGATCCGGTTACCAAAGGACATCTGGATGTAATCGAACGTTCTTCCAGGCTGGTCGATGAGCTGGTCGTCGGCGTACTGAACAACAGCGCAAAAAATGCATTGTTTTCCGTTCTCGAACGTGTTACTATGTTAAAGGAACTGACAGCGCATTTTCCGAATGTAACGGTGGATGCATTCGATGGGCTGCTGGTTGACTATGCAAAAAGGATCGGGGCTGTGATTATTGTCAGAGGACTGCGCGCAGTGACCGATTTTGAGTATGAGCTGCAAATTGCGCAGACAAATCATGAAATAGATACAGATATAGAGACCATTTTTCTGACCACCCGTCTTGAGTATGCTTACTTAAGTTCTACGATCGTGAAAGAAGTCGCGTCTTACGGGGGAGATATCTCGCACTTTGTGCCGCACCAGATGATTGCGCGTATTTATGCGAAATATGGCATCAAAGGTTTCGATCAATAGAGAATGAAGGAGTATTGCGTATGAGCAGTAAAATAGACCAGATCATAGAAGAGATTGAAGATTATATTGAAAGCTGTAAATTCCAGCCGCTTTCGAGCACAAAGATCATTGTAAACAAGGAAGAGATCAATGAATTAATCGCAGAGCTGCGCCAGAGGACGCCGGAGGAAGTAAAGCGCTATCAAAAGATGATCAGCAATAAGGAGGCTATTTTAGCAGATGCCCATGCAAAAGCAGATACGATTATTTCGCAGGCACAGTTTCAGAAAAATGAGCTTGTAAAAGAGCACGAGATTATGCAGCAGGCATATGCCCAGGCAAACGAGGTGGTGTCTATCGCACAGAGCCAGGCACAGCAGATTATGGACGAGGCGACCAACGATGCCAACGAAATCCGTATGGGCGCCATTGCTTATGCAGACGCAATGCTGAAATCGATCGAAGACCTGTTAAGCGGTTCCCAGAGTATTTTTAAGACGAATTTTGCCCAGCTTAGCGCGTCGATGCAGAAAACGCTGGAAATTGTTTCTGCAAACCGCGCGGAGTTAGCGCCTGCCGAGATCTTTCAGGAAGAAGCGCAGGCGCCGATGGAGAGCATGGAAGAACTGCCGGAACAGATGGAGGCAGCCGAAGAGCCTGCGCAGTAACAGGGTTTTTAAAAGATACATACAGCCAGTAAGGTGCTGCACAGTGTCTGCACCAGCCGAAACACCAGATAAAAGCGCATGGAAATACCGGTTTCTTTTACCATAGAAGCCGTCTGTGCAAATCCGCTCAGCCCGCCGAAAGCAGTGGCTGCGACGGCTGCCTCATATTTTGCGGCGAGCGGCAAGGAGCTTTGCGCGACGGCATGGATGCCGTTCGTAATCTCTGTCACTCCGGCAAGGCACCAATATACGGGATCATGGTTTCCGGCAAGGCGTATGCACATCTGTGACAGCAGCGAAAACAGCATAATATATCCGCCCAGTTTTAACAGTGTTTCAAATCCATTCATAATTCCGGCATCGATAATTTGAAAATTCAAATTAGATCCAGATGCCGTATTTTTTTTGAGCGGAAGTGCCTTTGTAAGACGCAGCAGGAAAAGCCCGCATACAAGCGGCGGCAGATATAAGACGGCATACGTCTGCCATACTTTGTGACCGATATCAAGGGAAGCGTTCAGCAAATAGCTGCTTACAAATACCGGGCTGATATTGTTGCACATGGCGCACAAAATATTTGCTTCCTGGATGCTTAGTTTGCCTTCCTTTAACAGGTCAGCCGTCGTCTTGCTGCCCATAGGAAAGCCAAACAAAAAGCCTGCGACAATCGGATAGGCTGCCTGCGGATGATGGAAAAAGAGCCGGTTTAAAAGCGGCATCGCAGCGCGCACCAGATCGTCCAGGTATCCAGACTGGATCAGCATATTCGAAAAGATCGTAAACGGAAGCAGCGCAGGCAGAATATTTTCATACCACAGGATCAGACCGTTGGCGGCGGCTTTGACACAGTCGTTTGGATAAATTAGTATGAATAGGATAAACAGCATGATAATACATATAGATAACCTTTTTTTCATGACAGCACGTATTTTTTTTATTAGTATACGCGTCTGTAGGAGGAAACATGAATCAAAAACGTATCTTTTGGATCTTCGTGCTGTTTCTGCTCGCAAGCCTTGATGTAATGTTTATACGCAGGATCGAACAAAACCAGGGGGATGCCAGACAGGAATCGCAGTTGTCTAACGAGGAAGAAGCGCTTGCCGTACTGCGCGCGCTACAGCTTCCGGCAGAGGTTTTGGCACAATTTGACGGCGATCAGCAGGCGGAACAAATACTCGCCTATTTGTTCTGCCAGTCTAAAAGGCCGTCAGATTTAAAACAGTGGCGCCAATCGCAGCAGGAGGCAGAACCGCAGCTCTATGACCGGTATGCGGCGATGATACGGCAGATTTTTGCCGATGCCGTCTATTTTCCGGTTCCGCAGGCAGCGGATGAAGAGGTCTGTATCGCTTATGAAAATAGCTGGCAGTCGCAGCGTACATACGGCGGTACCCGCGGGCATGAAGGCTGTGACCTGATGGCGTCCGTCCAGCAGCGCGGCTATTATCCGGTCGTCAGTGTCAGCGACGGCGTAGTGGAAAAGATCGGATGGCTGCCGCAGGGCGGCTATCGGATCGGCATACGAAGCAGCCACCAGGTATATTATTACTATGCGCATCTTGCGGAATACGAAGACGGGATAGAACAAGGCACACAAATCGCCGCCGGACAACTGCTCGGGTATATGGGAGATACGGGCTACAGCGAAGTGGAAGGGACGACCGGAAACTTTCCGGTGCACCTGCATTTTGGCATATATCTGGATGTGGAAGGACGGGGCGAGACCAGCTTTAATCCGTATTATGTGCTCAAATGGCTGGAAGCGAGCAAGCTGAAATATGAGTACCGCAAGTAAACAGTGGAACATACAATACAACACAAATGGGAGGAGCTATGCCAGGATTTTTGCCAATCAGCAGGGAAGATATGGAGGCGGCTGGGATCAGCCAGTTAGATTTTGTCTATGTGACAGGGGACGCGTACGTAGACCATCCGTCCTTTGGGCATGCGATTATCAGCCGTATTTTGCAGGCGCACGGATATCAGGTAGGCATTATTGCGCAGCCGGACTATAAGCGCAGGGACAGCATTTCGGTACTGGGAGAGCCAAGGCTTGGGTTTTTAGTGACAGCGGGAAATATGGACTCGATGGTCAACCATTACAGCGTGTCCAAAAAGCGGCGCGCTACAGACGCCTATACGCCTGGCGGAGTCATGGGAAAACGCCCGGACTATGCGGTAACGGTTTACAGCAGGCTGATCCGCAGCGTCTATCCTGATATCCCGATTATTATCGGCGGGATCGAGGCTTCGCTTCGCAGGCTGGGGCATTATGACTATTGGTCAAATAAGGTAAAGCGCTCGGTTTTATTAGACGCAGGAGCTGACCTGATTAGCTATGGGATGGGAGAGCACAGCATTGTGGAAATCGCAGACGCGCTTGCGTCAGGAATCGCTGTTTCTGACCTGACCTTTATTAACGGGACTGTTTTTCGTACAAAAGACCATGCGCTTGCGAGTGAAGACGCTGTACAGCTTCCGTCTTTTGACCAGATCCGTCTGGATAAACGCGCTTACGCACGCAGCTTTTATCTACAGTACTGCAACACAGATCCTTTTGCCGGAAAGCGGCTCTATGAGACTTATAAGGGCGGCGTCTATATTGTGCAGAATCCGGCTTCTAAGCCGCTTAGCCAGTTGGAAATGGACGATGTCTACGCACTGCCGTATATGCGCACTTACCATCCGTCTTATGAAGCCGCTGGCGGCGTGCCGGCGATCCGGGAGGTCAAATTCAGCCTTGTCAGCAGCAGGGGCTGCTTTGGCGGATGCAATTTTTGCGCGCTGACGTTTCACCAGGGCAGGCTGATCCAGAGCAGAAGCCATGATTCCATTATAGAGGAAGCGCGCGTCCTGGTCAAAGATCCAGATTTTAAAGGGTATATCCACGATGTCGGCGGGCCGACTGCAAATTTCAGACAGCCCGCATGTGACAAACAGCTTACGAAAGGCGCCTGTGCGGACAGGCAGTGCCTGTTTCCGACGCCGTGCAAAAATCTAAACATCGACCACAGCGACTATCGAAAGCTGCTGCAAAAGCTTCGCCGCTTAGACGGGGTAAAAAAAGTATTTATCCGCTCCGGCATCCGCTATGATTACCTGATCTATGATAAAGATCAGCGCTTTTTGCAGGAATTGTGCGAGCATCATGTGAGCGGCCAGTTAAAGATCGCGCCGGAGCATATTTCCAATACGGTGCTGCAAAAGCTTGGCAAGCCTTCGGTCGAGGTCTACCGCAGGTTTGTGCGTGCGTACGAGCAGATGAACAAAAAACTCGGCAAGGAGCAGTATCTGGTTCCTTACCTGATGTCCTCCCATCCTGGCTCTACATTAAAGGAAGCGGTAGAGCTTGCAGAGTTTTTGCGGGATATGGGCTATGTACCGCAGCAGGTGCAGGACTTTTACCCGACGCCGTCTACGATCTCTACCTGCATGTACTATACCGGCATTGACCCGCGTACGATGGAGCCTGTCTATGTAGCGAACAATCCGCACGAAAAAGCGATGCAGCGGGCGCTGATCCAATACCGCAATCCGAAAAACTATAACTTGGTAAAAGAAGCTTTAATAAAAGCAGGACGGGAAGACCTGATCGGGGACGGAAAGAAATGCCTGATCGGGGACAAAAACTATGCGCTGTTTCGGAAACAGCAAAAAACAGGAAAACGAACATCAGAGAGCAAAAAAGACAAAAAGCATCAGACAGGCAGGCATAATAGCAGAGGCAGTAAAAGAAAAAAATAAATGGAGATACAATTTTGTAATGAAACAATTAGAAATAGGTGAAAATGAAGCCGGACAGCGGCTGGACAAGTATTTGAAAAAACTCCTGCCCAATGCGGACAGCAGCTTTTTATATAAAATGCTGCGAAAAAAGAATATTGTGTTAAACGGCAAAAAAGCACAGGGAGCCGTACACCTTGTAAACGGGGATACGGTTACGCTCTACCTTTCGGATGAGACCTATGAAAAATTCAGTGCAGACAAACGGCCGCCTGCCTTATCCGCCGGTTCCGTGCCAAAGCTTTCGGTGCTGTATGAAGACCAGGATTTTTTAATCGTCAATAAGCCAGCCGGAATGCTTTCGCAAAAGGCGGCGTTAAAGGATATTTCCGCAAACGAATGCATTTTAAACTATTTGCTGGATACGGGCGCGGTCACGCCGCAGGCATTGCAGACGTTCCGCCCGTCGGTCTGCAACCGCCTCGACCGCAATACGTCGGGCATCCTGATTGCCGGGAAAACACTTTTGGGCTTGCAGACGATGTCGGCACAGCTTAAGGAGCGTACAGTGAAAAAATATTACCGCTGTGTGGTAGCAGGTACATTGACGGACGGACAGTACTTAAAAGGATATTTAAAAAAAGATGACAAAAAAAATAAAGTGACGGTCTATGCTGGCCCCTGTCATAATGCGAAAGCAGAAGATCCGCAGATCCAGTATATTGAAACCGAATACACCCCGTTATGGCACTGCAGGGGATGCACGATGCTGGAAGTCCATTTGATTACCGGGCGTTCCCACCAGATCCGCGCGCATCTTGCGTCCATCGGACACCCGATTGTCGGAGATCCCAAATATGGGGACAGGGCGCGGAATGAAGCATACCGTAAAAAAACGGGCATCCGGCATCAACTCTTACATGCCTACCGGGTCGAATTTCCAGACGGAAAACAGGTAACGGCTCCCCTGCCTGCTTATTTTTCGTATTTTTCTGAAAATAGCAAGGCAAAATAAGAGCATCATAAGATCTAGGGGGAGCACAGATGGCAACATGGAATTCGCGCGGGCTGCGCGGCTCGACGCTGGAAGAATATATTAACCGGACAAATGAAAAATATCAGGAAAACGGGCTGGCGCTGATTCAGAAAATACCGACGCCGATTACGCCGATTACGATTGACAAGCAGACAAGGCATATTACACTGGCGTATTTTGAACAGAAAAGTACCGTAGACTATATCGGCGCGGTGCAGGGGATTCCTGTCTGCTTTGACGCAAAGGAATGCCGTACGGATACGTTTCCGCTGCAAAATATCCATCCGCACCAGGTTGCGTTTATGGAGCAGTTTGAACAGCAGGGCGGCGTTGCTTTTTTTCTGATTTCTTATTCTGCGAGAGACGAGTTTTATTACCTGCGTTTTTGTAAACTGCTGGAATTTTGGAACAGGATGAAAAATGGCGGCAGGAAGAGCTTTCGTTATGAAGAATTAGAACAGGATTTTATTTTTAAGCCTGCTGGCGGCATTTTAGTTCCTTATTTGGATCAAATGCAGAAGGATTTGTTATTCAGAGATTGACAAAGCGCGCGGTTTCTTTTATAATGGACACAATTTTATGCGTTAGCGCAATAAAGCGCATAAAAAGGGGCTATACAAATACAGCCGAAACCAGTATACTGGTAGGATATACAGAAAACGTAAAATGCAACAACGAAAAGAGGAAAGCAGGGAAAAGCATATGAAACAGCATTTGCTGCACACGCCGGAAGGATTCAGGGATATCTATAACGGCGAATGTGAAAAGAAACTGGATTTGGAAGAAAAACTGTACAATATTTTAAAGACATACGGCTATCATCCGATACAGACGCCGTCTTTTGAATTTTTTGATATATTTGGAAAAGAAATCGGGACGACTGCTTCTAAGGATTTGTATAAATTTTTTGACAGGGAAGGCAATACGCTTGTGCTGCGCCCGGATATTACGCCGTCGGTCGCACGTGTCGCGGCAAACTATTTTATGGAAGAGGATATGCCGGTTCGCTTTTGTTATAAAGGAAATACGTTTATCAATACCGGCAGCCTGCTTGGAAGGCTGAAAGAATGCACGCAGCTTGGGGCAGAGCTGATCGGCGACCCAACGGCGGATGCGGACGCGGAGATGCTGTCGATGGTTGCGGAATGCCTGCTTCACGCAGGGCTTAAGGAATTTCAGATCAGCGTCGGGCATGTGGGCATCTTGCAGGGAATGATGGAAGCGGCTGGCTTTGATGAAGACGAAGAAGAAAAGCTCCGCAGCCTGATTATGAACAATAATTTTTTCGGCGTAGAAAGCTTTATCGAAGAGCGTCACTTAGAGGACGGGCTGAAACAGCTATTTTCCGTAATCGGCAGAATCTATCCGTCTGCGGAAGCGTTTCAGGAAGCAAAAGCGGCGGCAAGGCGCTACCCGAAGATCCACGCGGCGATGGAACATTTAGAAAAGCTGCATTCGCTGCTGCTTTTGTATGGCATTGATAAATATATCAGCTTTGAGCTGGGAGTGATCAGCAGCTATAAATATTATTCCGGCATCCTGTTTCACGGATATACGTTTGGCAGCGGGGAGCCGGTTGTAAAGGGCGGGCGCTATGACCGCCTGTTAAAGCATTTTGGCAAGGACGCGCCTGCGGTCGGGTTTGTCATCGTAACAGACCAGCTATTGGCAGCGCTTTCCAGGCAAAAGATTAAGACGCCGATCGAGCATTCGTGCCAGTTAGTCGTGTACGAAGAGGCGTACAGGGAGGATGCGGTTGTATATGCAAGAAAGCAGCGCACCGCAGGATGCAGTGTGGAGCTGCTGCTAAAGGCGCCTGACAGGACACGGGCGGACTATGAAGCGTATGCGAAGCGCAACCAGATCGCAAGGGTACAGTTTATGGATGGAGAATAGAAGTATGGATGAAAACAGATATCTGACATTTGCTTTGGGAAAAGGCAGGCTTGCCAGACAGACGCTGGAGTTATTTGAAAAAATCGGGATTACCTGTGAAGAAATGAAGGATAAACAGACAAGGAAGCTGATCTTTGTCAATGAAGAGGAAAAAATGCGGTTTTTCTTATCCAAGGGGCCGGACGTACCGACTTATGTGGAATACGGCGCGGCGGATATCGGCATCGTCGGAGAAGATACGATACTGGAAGAAAACCGAAATATTTTCGAAGTGCTTGACCTTGGCTTTGGACGGTGCAGGATGTGTGTCTGCGGCCCGAAAGAAGCGCGGGAGCTGTTAGAGAAACGGGAGTGGATTCGTGTCGCTTCCAAATATCCTGGCATAGCCAAAGATTACTTTTTTAATAAGAAGCATCAGACCGTAGAGATTATCAAGCTGAACGGTTCGATTGAGTTAGCGCCGATCGTAGGCTTATCGGAAGTAATCGTGGATATTGTAGAGACCGGATCGACACTGCGCGAAAACGGCCTGGAGGTATTAGAAGAGGTATGCCCGCTCTCGGCAAGGATGGTCGTCAATCCCGTCAGCATGAAAATGGAAAACGAACGGATTACAAAGCTGATCAGATTGTTAAAAGAAGAGTTAAATATACAGAAAAATTAACAGGAAAGCAGGGAGTATACACTATGAGAATCGTAAAGCTCACAAAAGAAACAACAGGACGACTGCTGGAAGAATTACTGGAAAGAAGCCCGAACAGCTACGGCGACTACGAAAGCCGGGTCAATGAGATTATTGAGCAGGTTCGTACCAGGCGGGACGAAGCCGTTTTTGCATATACTAAGCAGTTTGACGGCGCCGACTTAAATGCCGGCAGCATTCTTGTGACGGAAAAGGAAATTCAGGAGGCATATGATCAGATCGACCCGACGTTGCTGGACGTGATGCGCAAATCACTGGTCAATATCAGAAGTTTTCATGAAAAGCAGCGTCAGCAGTCCTGGTTTACGACCGAAGCGTCCGGCATTTTGCTCGGACAAAAAGTCACGCCGTTAAAAACCGTCGGCGTCTATGTACCAGGCGGAAAGGCAGTTTATCCGTCGTCGGTGCTTATGAATGTCCTTCCGGCAAAAGCGGCAGGCGTGGAACGGATTATTATGACGACGCCGCCCGATCAGGCAGGAAAGATCTGTGCGTCCACCCTCGTGGCAGCAAAGGAGGCAGGCGTGGACGAGATCTACAAGGCAGGAGGCGCGCAGGCTGTAGCGGCAATGGCATTTGGCACACAGAGCATTCCAAAAGTGGATAAGATCGTAGGGCCTGGCAATATTTATGTTGCGCTTGCGAAAAAAGCGGTGTTTGGCTATGTCAGCATTGATTCCATCGCGGGGCCGAGCGAGATTTTAGTACTGGCAGACGAGACGGCGAATCCATCCTATGCAGCGGCTGACCTGCTGTCACAGGCGGAGCACGACGAAATGGCTTCTGCGATTTTAATTACGACTTCGATGGAGCTGGCTAAGAAGGTGTCAGAAGAGACAGACCGTTATCTGCAAACGCTTTCACGCAGCGAGATCATTCAAAAATCGCTGGACCGTTATGGATATATCCTTGTGGCGGATACGATGGACGAGGCAGTCGCCGCGGCGAACGAGATCGCGTCGGAGCATTTGGAAATACTGACAAAAGACCCTTTTGAAATTATGACCAAGATACAGAATGCAGGCGCAATTTTCGTCGGCGCTTACAGCAGCGAGCCGCTTGGCGACTATTTTGCAGGGCCAAACCATGTGCTGCCGACAAACGGCACGGCACGGTTTTTCTCCGCGCTTAGCGTAGATGATTTTATTAAAAAATCCAGCGTTATTTCTTATTCAAGAGAAGCATTGGAACCAGTATATCAAGACATTGTAAAATTTGCGGAAGCAGAAAATCTGACCGCACATGCAAATTCGATCCGGGTCAGGTTTGAAGATTCAAAAAAATAGAAAGGTTATCGATCATGGAAAAGAAAATACTTGCGGCAACGCTCTATCTCAAGGACGGCGTGCCCGTGAAAAGCGCCGAAGATTTAAGCCCCGCAGGGGATTTAAAACTTCTTGCAAAAATATACAACGACGGGGGAATCGACAAAATCTTCGTATTTGACCTATCAGACGGAGATGCGGAGCATGAAAAAAATATACATACGATCCGGGAGCTGAACCGCCTGACGGAGATCCCGACATGCGGCGGCGGCAATATACGGCGGCTCGAAGACATTAAAAAGCTTTTGTATGCCGGATGCAAGCAGATCTTAATCAACGGCTCCAAGCCGTACTGTTTTGCGCTGGTTGATGAGGCAAGCTCGCGTTTTGGCCATGAAAAAATACTTGTATCGGTGAAAAATATCGATTTTGTGTTTAAACACAGAGAAGTGATTCAGGAAAAAATACACGAAATGCTCGTAATGGAGCCAAAGCTGATCGATTCGGTGGAAAACCTGACCGATACGCAGTATGTGGCGCTGTGTGTGGAAAACGATTTAGACCATATGCTTGCCGTATTAAAACGCGAGCATTCCCGCGGCATCTACGGGCAGTTTTTAAACGGAGCAGAAGGAAACGCAATGGAATTAAAGTCCATGCTTTCTTCCCACGGCATTAAAATGGATAATTTTGACCCGGCGCTGAAATGGAGCGACTTCAAACTAAACAAAGACGGCATGGTTCCGGTTATTGCGCAGGATTACCGGACAGGCGAAGTGCTGATGCTTGCATATATGAATGAAGAAGCGTTTTATAAGACGATTACAACCGGAAAGATGACCTATTACAGCAGAAGCAGGAAAACGCTTTGGGTAAAAGGCGAGACATCCGGCAATATCCAGTATGTCAAGGTGCTGACCGCAGACTGCGACCGTGACACGATCCTGGCAAAAGTGTCTCAGGTAGGCGTCGCCTGCCATACGGGAGCATATAGCTGCTTTCACAATGAGATCGTGCACAAGGAATATTTGGAAAGCAATCCGCTCAAGGTGTTTGAGAATGAATATGCGATCATTAAAGACCGCAAAATTCATCCGAAAGACGGCTCTTATACCAACTATCTGTTTGACAAAGGGCTTGATAAGATCTTAAAAAAAGTCGGTGAAGAAGCGACGGAAATTGTGATCGCGGCAAAAAATCCAGATCCAGAAGAGATCAAATACGAAGCGGCTGACTTTTTGTATCATTTAATGGTGTTAATGGTGGAAAAAGGGCTGACCTGGGAGGATATTACAGGCGAACTGTCACAGCGTTAAAAAAATTGGAATAGCTAAGACCTGTCTGCATAAAATATAACAAATTTAAGTACGAAAATAACAGGAGTCCGCAATGCTTGGAAATGATTATGCACAGGCAAGGAAACAATACGTAGAGGAAGTCAGGCAGTCTTTTAAGCACGTACAGCCAGAGGAATACGAAGAAGACCCAGGGGCAGGCACAGCGTCATTTTTTAAAGTGCGGTTTTTAATCGCGGTCTGTATTTTCGCTGCGTTTGTGCTTTGTGACCGGACGGGGAGCCGCTTTTATAATTATACGACAAAAGAGATTGTATCTATGCTGGAAAAAGAACAGTTCCAGTCACAGCTTGATTCGATCCGGGAAGCATGGCATTCGCTTACGGAAGAAAAAGACAGACAGGAGAAGGAAAAATGAGTGAAATGAAGGAAAAACTGCATACCGGCGAGATTTATCTGCCAGGAGATGCATCGATTGTAAAAGAGCAGATGGCGTATCAGGACAAATTGTGCGAATATAACCTGACCAAGCCGTCCGAGACAGAAAAAAGAGCGGCAATGCTAAAAGAGATGCTTGCAGAATGCGGGGAAGGCGTCTATATCGAAGCGCCGTTTTACGCAAATTTCGGCGGGCATCACTGCCATTTCGGGAAGATGGTATACGCCAATTACCATCTGACCTGCGTGGATGACACCCATATTTATATCGGTGATTATACAATGATTGGCCCGAATGTGACGATCGCGACCGCAGGGCACCCGATCCTGCCAAAGCTGCGGGAGCAGACTTACCAGTACAATATGCCTGTCCATATTGGAAGAAACTGCTGGATTGGCGCGGGAGTTATCGTAATGCCAGGCGTTACCATCGGCGACAATACTGTGATTGGCGCAGGCAGCATTGTAACCAAAGACATACCTGCAAACGTAGTCGCAGTAGGAAATCCATGCAGGGTCATGCGAGAGATCAATGCGCATGATGAAATGTATTACTATAAAGACAAACGGATTCCAGAGGATCTTGCATAACCGGTGGGATCGTAGAAACGGAGGTTTTGATAAATGGAAATGCAAATGGATTTTCTGCGCAGGCTGCCTGCGCCCGACGAACTGAAACAGCAGTTCCCCGTCAGCGCACAGACCGCAGAACTTAAGGAACGAAGAGATAAAGAGCTCTGCCGGATCTTTGAAGGGTCAGACGACAGGCTGCTGCTTATTATCGGGCCTTGCTCCGCAGATCACGAGGATGCGGTGATCGATTATATTGCAAGGCTGCGCAAAGTACAGGATGCGGTTTCAGATAAAATCTTTATTGTCCCGCGCATCTATACAAACAAGCCGCGTACGATCGGCGTTGGATACAAAGGAATGCTCCATCAGCCCGACCCGGAAAAAAAGTCGGATATGCTAAAAGGAATTATTGCCATCCGCCAGCTTCATATGCGCGCTGCAAACGAAACAGGCTTTACCTGCGCAGACGAGATGCTCTATCCTGAAAACCACAGGTATTTATCCGACCTGCTTTCCTATGTGGCAGTCGGGGCGCGTTCCGTGGAAAACCAGCAGCACCGGCTGACCGCGAGCGGCCTTGGCATTCCAGCCGGCATGAAAAACCCGACCAGCGGCGACCTTACGGTTATGATGAACTCCATTATCGCTGCGCAGTGCAGCCATACGTTCCTCTACCGCGGATGGGAAGTAAAGACCGCCGGCAACCCTTACACCCACGCCATTTTGCGCGGCTATGTGGACAAGTTCGGCCGCAATATCCCAAACTACCACTATGAAGATTTGCAGCATGTACTAGAGCTGTACGGAGAAAAAGAGCTCTCCAATCCGGCAGTCATTATAGACACCAACCACTCCAACTCCGGGAAAAACTACTTGGAACAGATCCGTATCAGCAAAGATATCCTGCATAGCTGCAAAGTATCCGCAGACATCCACAAGCTTGTGCGCGGGCTGATGATCGAAAGCTATATTGAAGACGGGGCACAGGAAGTAAGCGGGCACTGCTATGGAAAGTCCATTACAGATCCATGCCTTGGATGGGAAAAGACACAGGCGCTGATTTATGAGCTGGCGGAGCTTTGGTAAAAGCGGAGGTATCAAATGCAGGTGTCGAAAAGAAAAGAGGATATCAGTATCAGTTATATTTCAGCTCTTTGTGCATACGCTGGTATAGCATATGAAATTGTGCGGCATGATGACGACAGTACGGACGGTATTTTAAGAAAACGTATTTTGCTGGATGGACATAGAAAATTTGATGCAGAGCTGCGAATCCAATTAAAATGTACATCTTCTCTGTCACAATATACAGATCATGGCGATGCGATTACATATAAGCTTAAGGCTAAAAATTATAATGATTTGTGCCTTCCATCTACCACACCAATAGTGTTGGGCTTGCTTATATTACCTGAAAATGAACAGTTGTGGATTCACTGGACAGAGGAAGAATTATTGCTTAGAGGCTGCATGTACTGGGCAGAATTTTCTAAAGAAGCAGAATCTGTGAACGAAGGGACGGTAAGTGTAAAGATCAGTAAGAAAAATATGTTACATGCAGAAAGCCTGCTGGAAATATTGGAACGGATAGCAAAGGAGGAGTGGCCGTGATATATGCAGTTAATTTCATGGACTTGACCGTAAAAATCAGCCCGCTTGCATTTGCAAAATATTTAAAAGATACAGGATGGGAGGTATTTCAAAGCAAAAAGACGTATATAAAAATTTTTCAGTATGAAAAAGGGCATGATTTTTTTCAGGTCATTATACCAATGGAAAAAAGGCTTCATGATTATAGAGAAGCAATGCTGAAAGCAGTTGAGACGGTTGCAAAAGCTGAAAATAGATCGGTGGAACAGGTTTTGCTGTATTTATTGAATCCGAATACGGATATTTTGAAAATCCGTTTAGATAAAAAAGACGTTGAAGCTGGAAATATTCTTATGGACGATGCCATTCGTATTTATGATCATGCGAAAAAACTGTTAGCAGCAACAGCGCTGGATATTTTGCATCCTAAAAAATATCATCAGGGGAGAATGGATGATTGCGTTTTAAAGTTTTTAGCAGGGTGCAGATTTGGGCAGACAGAAATAGGGAGTTATGTAGTATCTGTGGTATGCCCGTTTGCAGAACTTGACGAAAATGAGGACTACAAACAATTAAGCATCTTTTCAGATGAGGAGCAATGTGCAAATTCTTTAACAAGACAGGTGACAAACCGTGTAATGAAAAATATTGCTTATATCAAAGAACAGATTGACAACGGCGAAATGAATAAACTAATTATTCAGGATGAAAGTCAGATAATCAGTGCAAATTTTTATGAAGCTCTCGGTGGGCTTAATCTTGACTCAAGTGAGGCAGACGTGGAATTTATTGCTGAATGGTCTCCGATTGTAAAAAATGCTGGTTGTGTAAATAACAACATATTGCTGACACATGATTATTATCAGCCAATTAAAACGACCGTAGAAAAATTAAAAGGTGCAGTAAATCGATCTACCAGAATTATCGGAAGGATCAATAAGCTAGAATCTGCCCCGGATGTTCACAAACGAAAAATCGGAAAGATTACCGTTGTCTATTTGGATGAAAATGACAAACCAAAAACAGTTACAGCCAGTTTGAATAAAAATGAATATGACAAAGCGATTAAAGCACATGAAAAAGGTTATCATGTTGAAATTATAGGAGAAATCGCATACGGAAAAAAATCTTCTATTTCTTGTGAATCGTTTGTAGTAATTGAATAATGATGTTTTAAAATTGTTGAATCGTCTATTGGCGCCAAGAGTCTAATGTGTTAAACTAAACGTAAGTTTAATGTATTAGACTCTTTTTGATCCAAGACAGAAAGGAGGAGACATCATTTGGAAACACCTAAGATTTTTGAGAGCGAATACCGTTTTTGTGAGATCGTATGGGAGCATGAGCCAGTATCCAGCGGCGAGCTTGTAAAGCTGTGCCTCGAACAGTTGGAGTGGAAAAAATCGACGACTTATACGGTGATCAGAAGGCTGACGGAGCGCGGGGTGCTAAAATCGGAACATGCGGTTGTGACGTCGCTTGTATCGAGAGAAGAGGTGCAGTCGAGCGAGAGCGCACAGGTCGTAGATCGCACGTTTTCCGGTTCCCTGCCGCGATTTATTGCTGCATTTACAAGGAGAAAACCACTGACGCCGCAGGAAGCGGACGAGATACAAAAAATTATTGATGCGTATAAGGGCTGACAAAGGACAGGTGGTCATAGAATGGAACGATTATTTTTAAAAGGCTCCAAAAGCCATGATATGTGCGCTTTGGATAGCCGTTGGGCTGCGGCTGCTCTGCCCGTTTCGGATCGAAACGCCGTTTGGACTGCTGCCAAAACAAACCGCTTTGTTTCTGCAACAGGCATATGAATATGACGAAGACCTGCCGTCGGAAGGCGCCAAAAAGCCAAAGGAAACCAAGGTATGGGAAGCCGGAGAAATAAATGCGGTGAGCGAGGGAAACAACAGGGTATCGGAACCAAAAGCCGCTACGGTACTGGTCACCGCTGCGGCATGGATCTGGTTTGCAGGGATGATCTTTTTGTATACCCATTTGCTGTTTCACTGGCACCGTATAAAAAAGCGCGTGCAGGAGGCAGTTCCGGCAGAATCACAAGGAATACGGTTTTATCAGTGCGACCGTATTTTGTCGCCGTTTTTGTTCGGGCTTGCCGCGCCGAAAATCTATGTGCCGTTTTCCGTTGCAGGGCAGGAGCTTTTCTATGTATTAAAACACGAAGCGGCGCATAAGCGCCGTTGTGACCATTTGACGAAGCCTGCCGGATATGCGCTGCTGGCAGTGTATTGGTTTCAGCCGCTTGTATGGGCTGCATACCTGCTGTTTTGCAGGGATATGGAACTGGCATGTGACGAACGGGTAGTAAAGGAAATCGGGGAAGGCTGCAAAAAGGAATATTCGCAGGCGCTGTTATCCTGCTGCACATCCCATCTGCCCATAACCGCATGTCCGACCGCATTTGGAGAGATTGGAGTGAAAAAAAGAGTGAAAAATATATTAAACTATAAAAAACCAGGGATTATTATGATTGCTGCCGCGGCTATCGTATGCGTGGTCATTACAGCATGTTTTACTACCGAAGCAAAAAACAGCAGCCCGGGAGAGCAGGCACAGGCAAAAGATACTGCCACGCACAAAGGCATTGAAAAAAGCGTGACTGCCTGGGCAAAGGCTTTCTGCGACAGGGAAGGAGAAGTGATTTATCACATGCTAGAGATACATTAGACGATATCCAGACGACCGAGCAGTTTTATGCGGCTTATCCAGACGGGGAAATCAGCCGTACACGCATGGACTATTCTTATAACGGGGCAGGAGAAGCTCTGAATCAAAGCTTTCTGACTGACAGCTCCGGGATATTGGTTCAGCCGGATACAGCGGCTGCATACTTATTAAATATCAGCAGCGACCCTTCTCTTGTAAAAAAAGAAGTAAAAGAACAAGACGGAGAAACAACGGTTACATTTATCTTTTTAAAAGACGGCGGCAGAGCCAGTGTCAAAATGGAACGGCTCTTTGGCGAAGAACACAATCTCTGGGTGCCGCAGACATCCGAAATGGTATATTACACATTTTAGAAGCAGGAAAAGCAAACATGACATATAGCTGTCATGATTACTCTGTTAGAATGATACCATTCTGAAAAAAGAAAGGATGGAAATGCTATGGAGTATGAAGTAGTAACACTGGAAGAAAAAATTGCAGTCGGTATCTGCGCGCGGACAAGCAATACGGCACCAGATATGGGCGCTGTGATCGGAGGACTTTGGAATCGTTTTTATGATGGCATCCATGCCGCGATTCCATACAAGGCAAATGAAAAGTCACTGGGCATCTATACGGATTATGCAGGAGATGAAAAATCGGATTATACGGTATTTGCAGCCTGTGAAACGACGCAGCAGCCAGAAGGGGCATATACCGTGTGCAGGATTCCGGCAGGCAGGTATGCACGGTTTATCGTTCATGGCGATATGGTGCAGGCGGTTGCCAAGGCATGGCAGGAGATCTGGGCAATGCAGCTTCCAAGATCGTTTCAGTGCGATTTTGAGGAATATCAAACGGACTGCACCGACAACGCAGAGATTCACATTTATATCGGGCTTTCCCAGGAAGGACAGGAGGAACCGGCATCCAGGTGCGGCATTTTATGCGGTTCATGCGGCTATCGTAAGCAGATGGGCTGCGGCGGCTGCGTACATATCACAAAACCGTTCTGGGGCGAAAGCTGCCCTGTAAAAGCCTGCTGTGAACAGAAGCATCTGGTTCACTGCGGACAGTGCGGGGAGTTTGCGTGTGATCTGCTAAAGCAGTTTGCATATGACGAAAAGCAGGGCGACCAGGGAAAGCGAATCACACAGTGCAGGCTTTGGAGCTGCATTTCTAAAAATCATTAAATCGTCTTATTGTATTTAGTCTGGAAGCATAGTATACTTATTTTGCAAATCCATAAAGAAAAACTCCTGAATAAAAAAACAGGAGTTTTCTTTTCGCACCAAATTTGGAGTACCGGAAGGAGTGTGAAAAATGTTAAAAAAGAAACTTCCAATAGGAATTGAAAATTTTGAAGAGATCAGAAAAGAAGATTTTTATTATGTCGACAAAACAGGACTGATTGCTGCATTGCTTCATAACTGGGGAGCGGTCAATTTGTTTACCCGTCCCCGCAGATTTGGAAAATCACTGAATATGAGTATGCTGGAACATTTTTTCTCTCTGCATGGGGAGAAAAGTATTTTTGATGGACTGGAAATATCAAAAGAAACCGCACTTTGCGAAAAATATATGAGAAAATATCCAGTGATATCGATCTCCTTAAAAGGGATTGCAGCACGATCTTATGAAGCGGCATATCAGATGGTAGTGCAATTAATAACAGAGACTGCTGCAAAGTTTTATTTCCTTTCAGACAGTAAAAAATTGAATTGTCACGACCAGACAGAATACAAATGCCTTCTGGAAAAAAATATGAACGAAGGAATGCTTGGAAACAGCCTGAAACTGCTGTCAGAAATGCTGGAAAAGCATTATGGTACAAAAGTAATTTTGCTGATCGACGAGTACGATGTTCCTTTGGCAAAGGCATTTGCAAATGGGTACTATGACCAGATGATTTCTCTGATCCGCAATCTTCTTGGACAGGCGCTAAAAACAAATCACAGCCTGAAATTTGCAGTATTGACAGGATGTCTTAGGATTTCGAAAGAAAGTATTTTTACCGGTCTTAATAATCTAAAAGTATTAACGATTGCAGATCAACGTTTTGACGAATTTTTTGGCTTTACCGATCAGGAAGTGAAGCAACTTTTGGCGTATTATGATTTGACAGACCATTATGAGACAGTAAAAAAATGGTACGATGGCTATCAGTTTGGAAATACGAAGCTGTATTGTCCGTGGGATGTGCTGAACCATTGTGACAGGATTCGATGCGAGCCATATGTACAGCCGGACAATTATTGGATCAACACCAGCAGCAATGACGCAGTAAAACGTTTTATCCAGGAATCCGCAAATGCTGCTACAAAACGGGAAATCGAGCGTCTTGTGGCAGGTAAGGTAATTACAAAGGAAATTCACCAGGAACTCACATATCCAGAAGTCTATCAAACGATCGACAATATCTGGAGCCTGCTTTTTACAACTGGCTATCTGACACAGAGAGGGAGAGCAGAAGGAAGACGGATGAAACTGGCGATTCCAAATCTGGCAGTGCGTGATATTTTTGTAACGCAGATTATGGAATATTTTAAGGAGCATGTTAGACAAGACGGGGATACATTGAAACGCTTTTGTGATGCCCTGCAAAATAAAGATGTGCAAAACGTGGAGAATATTTTTACACAATATTTAAGGAAAACGATCAGTATACGTGATACGGCAGTAAGAATCGACAGGAAAGAAAACTTTTATCATGGTGTGCTGATTGGAATTTTGGGAGTGAAAGACCAGTGGGGGATTTCTTCAAATCGGGAAATGGGCGAAGGATACGCAGATATTCTTGTAGAACCGGATACCGGAGATATGGGTATTATCATAGAAGTGAAATATGCGCATAATGGAGATTTGATTGCAGCATGTAAAGAGGCGTTAAAACAGATTGCGCATACCCGGTATGAAGATGACCTTGCAGATGACGGGATAGAAAATATATTAAAGTATGGTATTGCATGTTATAAAAAACAATGCAAAGTGATGCTTGCGGAAAAATGATTGAACAAAATTTTGGAAAACTGGAGCAGATATGCGATAAGTATAATTCCAGGCTTCAATGAAATGCAGGAAGCAGTCTATGCTTGTATTTGGGCTGGAAGCATAGTATACTTATTTTGCAAATCCATTTAGAAAGGCATGTAACGACAATGGAAAAGAAAAAGCTTCCGATTGGAGAAGAATTTTTTCGCAAGATCAGGACGAAGGGGTTCTACTACGTGGACAAAACAGGGTTTATCAGCGATCTTTTGAGTACCAGGGGAAGTGTCAACCTTTTTACACGTCCCCGTCGTTTTGGAAAAAGTTTAAATATCGACATGCTGAAAACATTTTTTGAGATCGGCACAGATGCCGCATTGTTTCAGGGATTGAAGATTGCGGAAGAAAAAGAGCTGTGCGGACAATATATGGGCAAATACCCGGTTCTTTCCATTAGCTTCAAAGACGTAGGAGGAGAGTGTTTTCAGACTGCATATGAAACTTTGTGTACCGTTGTCAGCGAAGAAGCTTCCAGGCTGGATTTCCTTATGGACAGCGACAGGCGAGCATCTGGAGTTTGCAGTAGTTACAGGATGCTTGCAGATTGCAAAGGAAAGCATTTTTACAGGACTGAATAACTTTAAGGTACGCACCGTCTCAGATGTCCGGTTTGCAGAGTATTTTGGATTTACGGATCAGGAAGTGGAAGAATTGCTGGATTACTACGGCATGTAAGAAGGCAATGAGCCAGATTGAGCAGGAAGGATATCTAACTGTTTTAAAACAGGAGAGGATGCAGACGATCCATATATTTGGGATTGCCTGTTATAAGAAAAGCTGCAAAGTGGAATATACAAAACAACAGTTATCATAAATATTTTGTGACGATAGAAGACTTCCAATAAAATTTATTCTGTATTTTCTGCGAAATATATGAACTTGAAGTTCTACCTCAAAATGGATATAATATTGTCAAACAGACAGAAAATCGAAAGGAACCCTATGAAAAAACTAGCCTTAAATGACGAAATATTATTAAAGATCGATAAACCCGCGCGTTATATCGGAAATGAAATAAACAGCATTCAAAAAGATCCTGCGAAGGTGGATATCCGTTTTGCCTTTTGCTTTCCAGACGTGTATGAGATCGGCATGTCGCATCTTGGCATGAAAATTTTGTACGAGATGTTCAACCGCAGGGATGATGTGTGGTGCGAGCGGGTGTTCTCACCCTGGCCTGATCTGCATAAAGTTATGAAGGAACGCAGGATTCCATTGTTTGCGCTGGAATCGCAGGAGAGCATCGGCAGCTTTGATTTTATCGGGATTACCCTCCAGTATGAGATGTGCTATACGAATATTTTGCAGATTTTAGACCTGGCGGGATTGCCGTTTCTGGCAAAAGACCGTACGGAGCAGATGCCGCTTGTGATTGGCGGCGGGCCGTGTACGTATAACCCGGAGCCGGTTGCGGACTTTTTTGACCTGTTTTATATCGGGGAAGGCGAGACTTCGTATGATGAGCTGTTTGACCTGTATAAAAAGGCAAAAAAAGAAGGCTGGAACAGAAGGGAGTTTTTGGTGCGCGCGGCATCGGTGCCGGGCATCTATGTGCCGATGCTGTATGATGTTACCTATCATCAGGACGGAACGGTTTTAAAAATGCAGCCAAATACCAAAGGGGTGCCAGAGACGGTGCAAAAACAGGTAGTTATGGATTTTTCGGACGCGGTCTATCCGACAAAGCCGGTTGTGCCGTTTCTTAAGATTACGCAGGATCGTGTCGTGTTAGAAGTCATGCGCGGCTGTATCAGAGGGTGCCGCTTCTGCCAGGCGGGGCAGATTTACCGCCCGACCCGTGAAAAAAGGGTAGAGGTGCTCAAAAAATACGCGGATGAAATGCTGCGCTCGACCGGTTATGACGAGATCTCGCTGACGTCTTTAAGTACGAGTGATTATACAGAGCTGGAGGAATTAATCAACTACCTGATCGACCGTTTTAAGGATAAGGGCGTCAATATTTCCCTGCCGTCGCTTCGGATTGACGCGTTTTCTTTGGATGTAATGAAAAAAGTGCAGGATATCCGCAAATCCAGCCTGACATTTGCACCGGAGGCTGGTTCGCAGAAAATGCGGGATATCATTAATAAAGGCTTGACAAAAGAGGACATTTTGCACGGTGCGGGGCTTGCGTTTGCGGGCGGCTGGCAGAAGGTGAAGCTGTATTTTATGCTTGGTCTGCCGCAGGAGACGGAGGAAGATATGCGCGCAATCGCAGAGCTTGCCAACGAGATCGCGGTCAGGTATTATGAGATCCCGAAAGACCAACGCAATGGAAAATGCCAGATCACCGTCAGCACCTCCTTTTTTATACCAAAGCCGTTTACGCCGTTTCAGTGGGCAAGGATGTATGATAAGGAAGAATACCTGCGGCGCGCCAGAGTCGTAAACGATGCCATAAAAGCACAGCTAAACCGCAAGAGCATAAAATATAACTGGCACGAAGCAGATGTATCGGTGTTAGAAGGGGTGCTTGCGCGCGGCGACCGCAGGCTTGCAAAAGCGATTGTATCTGCCTACGAGGACGGCGCGCTGTTTGACTCCTGGTCGGAGTATTACAGCCATGACCGCTGGATGCGCGCGTTTGCAAAAGCAGGGATCGACCCGGACTTTTATACGATGCGGGAACGCAGTGAAGACGAAGTATTCCCGTGGGATTTTATTGACGACGGCGTAACCAAACAATACCTGCTGCGTGAGTGGAAGCGCGCCGGGCAGGGAGAAGTGACAAAAAATTGCAGAATGCAGTGTTCCGGCTGCGGGGCAAACCGGTATGGAGGAGGTGTCTGTGTTGAAAATCAGAATCAAGTTTCGTAAATATGGCGTGATGAAATTTGTCGGCCATCTGGATATGATGCGTTTTTTCCAAAAAGCGATACGCAGAAGCGGCATAGACATCTGCTATTCCGAAGGGTTCAGCCCGCACCAGATGATGTCGTTTGCCGCTCCGCTCGGTGTAGGCATTACTAGCGACGGGGAATATGTAGACCTGGAAGTGCATACGACGATGCCTTCCGCGCAGGCTATCTGTGCTTTAAATGCAGTGATGCCTGATGGGATGGAGATTACCGGCTATGTGCGCCTTCCTGATAATGCGAAGACTGCGATGTCGGTCGTATCGGCAGCAGATTATGAGGCATGGTTGAAACAGGATTATGAGATGCCTAAGGAGCTTTGCGAATATGAAGCGCTGCAAAAGAAACTGGATGCTTTTTTCACAGAGCCAAAAGAAGTGCTTGTGACGAAAAAGACAAAAAAGAGCGAAAAGGTTATGGACTTAAAGCGGCTTGTGTATGATTTTCGTATTTTGCAGCCGCAGGAGCGGTATTTTAACCGTCCGGCGTTTTACTTAAACGTCTGTACGGGAAGTACGGATAATGTGAAGCCGGAGCTTGTTTTGGAAGCGTTTTTTACATTTTCAGGGGTTGCGTTTGATCCGTTTGCGGTACAGGTGCACCGCAGGGATGTGTATGATATGGATGCGTCTGGGATGCGGCGTAGTTTGCTGGATGCTGGGGAGATTGTGGGAGAGGGCGAAAATTAAGGGGTATTTTTGTAATGCTGTATGTGTTGCTTTTTTCATGAAGGGACGATAGTTTATGAAGGGACGATAGTTTATGAAGGGACGACAGTTCATGAAGGGATGACAGTTCATATAGGGACGCTGGGAGAGAGAATTGGCACGTCCTGGCTGCGTCCGTTCCAGAAGGTTAAGAATCCCTAAGTATCCTGCTGTTACGTTGTGGCTGTGCACGGTCGCGGCACCTAGTACAGCGTTGCAGAAATATCAGTGCATACAGTGCACGTTATTTTTGTCAGCGCAAGGTGGAGGAAGGAGGCGATGCGGTGCATCGTTGACTGACGACAACGCAGCGATGGCGGAAATAGCAGGTGCTGTATGTACTGATATTTCTGCAATGCTGTACCAGTTAGCTTCCGGCTATCGCCGTAAGCTAAAGGTGCCGCTTGGCTGCGCCCCTGGTTGCCTGGCAGGATACTAAGGGATTCTAAACCTTCTTCCAAAGCCGCAGCCAGGGCGTGCCAATCCTCTCTCCCGGCTGTTCTTTATAAGTGTTGCTAACATAAGTTGGATATGGTTTGATATCTTGGGTGTTTTGTGCCCTTGGTATAAATGTAACTGTTCTCGTTAGAGGATGCAACTAAACTGCCCTGGATTTTGGGGTAAATCTTTACATGAATAGGAAAAGGAGGGATTACGTATGTACCGAAATAATCGGAAGCGTACAAAATGGATGATTCCGCTAGTGGCAGCAGCGCTCATCCTGCCATTTTCAACGTTGGGAAATGCGGCGATGGCAGATGAGCCTATGCTAGTGGAGGATGCCGAATCAATTAACCAGCCGGGGATGGCAGCAGCAAGAACGACTTCGCCGTCTGCGATAGATGGAACGCAGACAGGGATTTCAGATGAAACTGGAGGATTGACTTACAAGCAAGTCTACGATAAGATGACTGCTCTAAAGGACAAATATCCTGAAGGCACACCTTGGACGAACTTTATTCCATACGGGACTGGTGAGGGTAATATAGGCGGCAGCTATACATGGAAAGGAGGAAAGATCAAAGGCGCTTCCGGCGGCGTAGGCTGTGCAGCTTTTGCGTTTATTCTCAGCGATGAGGCATTCGGGGAGATGCCAGCAAGGGATATTGACCGAGGAGGCTTTACGTTTGAGGATGTAAAAGTCGGCGATATCCTGCGGGTAAACGGGAACAGCCATTTTGTAATTGTATTGCAGAAGAGTGCAGGCGGAGTGACAGTTGCAGAAGGCAATTATAATAAAACTGTTCATTGGGGACGTGTCATGAGCGAAGCACAAGTAATGGAAGCAGACTTTATTATTACACGATATCCAGATGGTTTTATTTCAGCAGATGATGCTACTGCCAACGAAGTGTTTGCAGAAGGAAACGAAGATAATGGCAGATTTAGCTGGTCATTGACGAATGCAGGTACACTTAAGATTACAGGAAGCGGCGACATTCCGAACTATTCACCGAATGATGGTATATTTCCATCATGGAATGAGCATAAAGAAAAAATTAAAACAATCGTGATTGATAAGGGTGTGACAGGTATTGGAGATTATGCATTTTATCAGAGTCAAGCATTCAATGTGTATATCCCGGATAGCGTAACGAATATTGGTCAAAGTGCATTCCAAGAATCTATGCTTATGAATGTGACGATTCCTGGTTCTGTTAAAACGATAGGAAATGATGCTTTTCATGGAGCTGCAAATCTTACTTCTGCGACTGTTTCAGAAGGGGTAGAGATCATCGGAGAACGGGCATTTCAAAGTTGTGAAATACTTACTCATATTGACTTTCCTGCAAGCATTACATCTGTAGGTTCTGGATCGTTTACAGGTTGTTTACAAATGACGCACGTCAGGTTTAAGCCTGGAAGCGAAACAGTGACTATGGGGGATAATTTATTTTCACAATGTCAGTATTTGACAAATGTTATTTTACCAGAAAAAGCAGATTGCATCAGTGCAGGTATGTTCTCACAGTGTATTTCGCTTCCTAAGCTGTATATTCCAGCAGGGGTAAAAGAGATTAAAGGAGTAGGTACTGAGAGTGGAGCTCCATTTGCTAAATGTGACGCATTAATGGAAATAAATTTTGCCGGAAGCGAAGCAACGTGGAATGCAATAGGTGGAAAGGCTGCTATATTGTACTCACATCCAAAAGCAACAGTAAACTTTAATGTTCCATTTGATGACCCATTCGCCAAAGATCCAAATGAACCTTTAGATTTTATACCAGAAGGTACAGAAAATCCAGGCGTTCATGAACATAACTGGGCTGCGGATTGGGCAAGTGATGAAAACAATCATTGGCACGAATGCAGTACGCAGGGCTGTCCAGTTACCGATAACAGCCAGAAGGACAGCTATGGAGCACATACGTATGGCAGTTGGGTAACGGATAAAAGTGCAACTTCTTATCAGAGCGGAACCAAGCACAGAGACTGTACCGTTTGTCTCTATCGCCAGTCTGGTACGATTCCTGCAACTGGTAGTTCCAGTTCGGGTGGTTCCAGCTCAGGCGGAGGTTCGTGGAGTTCGGGCGGCGGCAGCTCGTGGAGCCCGGGCGGTGGTTATTGGAATCCGGGAAGCTCCTACGGCGGTTCGAATAATACGGGAAATACAGAAAACAAGGACGATACAGATAAGACAGATAGTACCGATGATGCTGCCGACAATAACGCAGACAATACGGACAGCTCCAGCGGCGAAAGCGACGCTAACTCCAACGGCACCGACAATAACGCAGGCAGTGTCGATCATGCTGAGCAGCCAGAAAACAATACGAACGATGCCAGCACTTCTGTGGATTACAGCAAGGTGAAAAAACAGCTCAAGACCGAGATGAAAACACAGATGAAGGCAGAGATGAAAACGCAGATTAAAAAAGAAATGAAGCCGCAGTTAAAGGCAGAAATCAAGAAACTGCTGAAAAAGCAGGCACAGATTAAGCCGAAGGCAAAGGCAAAATTAAAAACTCAACTGAAAAAGCAGCTTAAGCAGGAACTGAAAGCACAACTGAAAGCAACGCTTAAGGCACAGTTGAAAAAAGAGTTTGGCAAGCAGCTTGGAGACCAGTTTATTGAGGAGTTCAATACACAGTTTAATAAGCAGTTTAATGCGTTGTATAACGAACAGTTTAACAAACAGTTTCATACACAGTACAAACAGTTAACGTCTTAAAAGGCGTATTGCACCAGATTGGATCGGGCAGGCTTCTATTGAAGCTGCCCGGTCTTTTTTTGAGGAACGATACAATTTATATAAAATATAGTTAAAGAATGAAACTAGATAAGGATAAAAATTAAGTATGTGTTTAAGACGATACGGTTGGGATTATATATGTTAATCTTCTCACAACCGACAGGTTTAATTATTTTCTTTCCCGGAAAGTAAAGACATGATGTAGGATGTGCAGAAAAATTGTTCTGTGATAGTGTCCACAAAAATAGCGAGCATCGGATTATATCAGCCACAATCCCGTCTTTCAATATATTTCTGATAAATAATATAAAGAGCCACTTGAAAATCAAGCAGCTCTCATGTATAATCTACTTAGAAGTAATCGGAATTGAATCTCCGATTGCCCTCAGTAAAAATGATTATAAGAAATAAGCATCCAAACTTGGGCGGTAGGGATGCTTATTTCTTTTTATGATTGTCTATGTAAGACAGAGCCGCAAACAATACAAGTAATAATGTAAGAACTTCCATTATACTCATAGGGCATCACCCTCTTTCGTTAGACTAGAGGGCATCCATCGGAAAATCGCATCCTACTTTCTTTTCAATTACACAAGCTCATTATAACATATGGAAAGCTGATACTCAATCAAAAGAACCTATGTATATGTCAAAAAATTTATCCTTATTTGGTATCAATCAAGTCTTGAAAAAAGTGAAAAAATCACCTATAGTATAGACACTAAATATAGGAGGAGACATAAATTGTTGATTCGATTAAATGTAAAAAACTTTCTGTCATTTTCAGAAAGAGAAGACGGAAGATCAGAAGAATTTTCGATGCTTGCTGGAAAGGTAAGAAGTAAAAAAGAACATGTTTATGAGGATGGAAAGGTAAAGCTTTTAAAATTTGCCGCTGTTTATGGAGCAAATGCCGCTGGCAAATCGAATTTGGTAAAAGCTCTGGATTTTATGCGTAAAACGATAGTATCTGGCTTACCTAAAGGTCATACTGACCAGTACTGTAAAGTTGCTGCTGAAGGCAGAGAAAAAGAGAGTTATTTTGAAATAGAAATCTTATTAAATAAAAAATACTACGCATATGGGTTTGAAATCATTTTAAATCAAAGCAGGTTTCTATCAGAGTGGTTAGTAGAACTGACACCGGATCATAAAGAAAAATTGGTTTTTAGCCGTGATATCAGTAAGGGAATATATGAACTTGGCGAAGAAATAATGGAAAAAGGGCTTATAGAGAAATTGAGCGTCTATGCAGAGGATATACAAGAGGATGGCAGCGTATTATTTTTATCTATTATGAATCAGAACAAAAAGACTTTGTATCAGCAGTTTGCACAGGCTGGCATATTTCAGGATATTTATATGTGGATAAAAAATCATTTGGATATTCACTATCCAGACAGACCGATTTCGGATTATTCTTATATGGCAAAAACAGAAAATGTAAATGAAATCTGTAGAACAATAGCAGCTTTTGGAACAGGGATTACAGATGTTCAGACGGTGGAAGTTCCTGTTGAAAAAGTGTTTGCACATATACCAAAGCAGATACAGGATATCCTGCTTGCGGATATAGAAAAGAGAGCGGCAGAGATGAAAGCAGGTATGGATGCAGATGGTTTTGGTTGTATTATGCGGAGTAACAGAGATTTTTTTATTCTAAAAATGGATAAAGAAGAAAATATTGTTTGCGAAACAATTAAATTCTCACATGAAAAGAAGAATGTTTTGTTTGAGCTCTCAGAAGAGTCAGATGGTACAGTAAGGCTTTTAGATTTGCTAGAAGTGTTATTATCTGACAGTGGGAAAACGTATGTCATTGATGAATTAGACCGATGCCTGCATCCCAGCCTGACATATAAATTTGTTGAAACATTTTTAGATTTGGCATCCAATAAAAATATCCAGTTAATTGTTACAACGCACGAATCGCGCTTATTAGATTTAGATTTGCTTCGCCGTGATGAAATTTGGTTTGTAAATAAAAGAAACTCCGGGAAAAGCGATATTTATTCTTTGGAAGAATACAGTGCCAGATTTGACCAGAAAATTGATAAAGCTTATTTGGAAGGACGCTATGGAGGGATTCCTGTCTTTCACACAGTCTTTCCTCTTAGAAAGGCGTAGTCATGAGAGAAAAAAGAAGGAGCATAATAAGAGTTGAAGATACAAAAAAAGAAACTGCCGATTGGCATGGAAAATTTTGGAGATGTTCGTACGGAAGATTTTTACTATGTCGATAAAACAGGAATGATTGCAGAGCTTCTTTATAACTGGGGAGCAGTGAACCTGTTTACCCGTCCGCGCAGATTTGGTAAATCGCTGAATATCAGTATGCTGGAGCATTTTTTCTCTTTGCAAACAGAGAAAAGCATTTTTAATGGGCTGGAAATTGCAGATAAAGAAGCGCTTTGCAGGGAATATATGGGAAAATATCCGGTTGTTTCGATTTCTTTAAAAGGAATCGATGCGCGAACCTGCCAGATGGCGCTTCGAATGGCAGCTAGGATTGTGCGCAGAGCCGCTTCTAAGGTACAGTATCTTTTAGAGAGTGAGGCGTTAAGTGAAAGTGATAAAATCGAATACAGCAGGCTTTTGGACAGCAATATGGATGAAGCTGTATTTTGTGACAGCCTGCGCACATTGTCGGAAATGCTGGAAAAGCATCATCATACAAAGGTGATTCTGCTGATTGATGAATATGATGTTCCTTTGGAAAAGGCGTATGCAAATGGATATTATGACGAGATGCTTTCTTTGATCCGCAGGCTGCTTGGAGAGGCGTTAAAGACAAACAGCAGCTTAAAATTTGCGGTACTGACAGGCTGTCTTCGAATTTCGAAAGAGAGTATTTTTACCGGGCTTAATAATTTGAAAGTATTGTCGCTTGCGGATGAACGTTTTGACAAATATTTTGGGTTTACGGATCAGGAAGTCAGAGAGCTTCTTGCTTATTATGATGCAGTGGATCATTATGATGTTGTCAAAAAGTGGTATAACGGTTATCAGTTCGGAAGCAGGAATGTGTACTGTCCTTGGGATGTGCTGAATTATTGTGACAGGATCAGAAGTGAACCGCATGTACAGCCGGAGAATTACTGGATGCACACAAGCAGCAATGATGCAGTAAAGCGTTTTATCCAGGAATCGGCAAATGCTGCGACAAAACGGGAGATTGAATGCCTGGTGGCAGGGGAAGTAATTACAAAAAAAATCTATCCTGAGCTGACATCCATTGACCATATTTGGAGCCTGCTTTATGCGACTGGTTATCTGACGCAGCGGGGACAGGTGAAAGGCAGGCAGGTTCCTCTGGCGATTCCCAATCAGGAGATCCGTGACATATTCGAAACGCAGATTATGGAATTTTTTCAGGAAAATGTCAGGGGAGACGGAGAGACGCTTAGCCGTTTTTGTGATGCATTGCAGTCTGGCAGTCAGGAAGACGTAGAAAAAGTGTTTACAGAATATTTAAGAAGGTCGATTAGTATCCGTGATACGGCTGTTAGCAGCCGCAGGAAAGAAAATTTTTATCATGGAATATTAATTGGTATTTTGGGAGTAAAAGAGCGGTGGGGCATCTCTTCTAACCGGGAAACAGGAGACGGATATGCAGATATTCTAGTTGAACCGGATACCAGGAATGTGGGGATTATTATAGAAGTGAAATATGCACATGACGGAAATATGGACGCTGCTTGTGCAGAAGCACTCAAGCAAATAGAGCATACCCGATATGAAGACAGCCTTGTGGACGATGGGAGAGAACATATACTGAAATACGGCATTGCATGTTATAAAAAGCGGTGCAGGGTTCTTTTGTCAAGGTCTTAAAAGGTATGATTGCTTAGGTTCGATTAGCGGGAACCTTTTTGCTGCCTGCGGTAAGCAGACGGAGAAATGCCAAAATGCTGCTTAAAGGCAGACGAAAACTGAAACGGGTTTTGATAACCGACCGCATTGGCGATGGCAGCTATTGTATAGTCGGTCAGATTGAGCATCATAGCGCTGTGTTCCATGCGGATTGTGCGCAGATATTTATTTGGAGACAGCCCGTATTCTTTTTTAAAGAGGGTGCTCAGGTAATTCGGATGGACGTGGAGAGCCGCAGCCACATCCCTGATTTTCAGCGGTTCGTTGTAGCAGGCGCCCAGATAGGCTTTGGCTTCGGCTGCGAGATTGTATTTGTGTGCGGTCTTTGGTGTGCCTGCTGCCTGTGTTTCTAACAGGCGGGAAAAGAGGTGGAGCATACGGCTGCCTGCTTCGATGGATTGTGCATAGGTAGTCAGTGTGGTAAATTGTTCACCCGGATAAGCGCATTCGTTATAATCGGTATCGGTATCGCAAAACCGGGGATCGCTGACGGCGATTATCGACAGAAGAAGCTGCCTGAGTTCCTGTATCGGCATGGCAGGGGCGATCACGGTCTGCTGACAAAAGAGATGTTCCAAAATCGTACTGCGCTCATCCGCATAAAATCCGATCCAGCCGTATTCCCACGGGTTTTCCGGGGAAGCCTGGTATCGGGCGCCTGTGCCTGCCGGGATATAAAATGCCTGTCCGGCGTGGAGCCTGTATTCCTTATGCTGCGTCCAAAGCGTGCCGGTTCCTTTAAAAATAAAATGAATCAGATGGTATGGCTGCATTTGAAAGCCGTATGTATATCCTGCACGACAGGCAGAAATCCCGCAGTGGTTAAGCTGCAACGTAAAATATTCCAGTGCTGTCCGGTCTAATACCAGGTCTTTGTTTCCAATCATGTAATTCCCTTCTGTTGATCGCTGTTTTTTCTGTATTTAATTTAGCAAAAAAAGAGGTTTATTGCAAGCCAAAATTAGATTTGGATAGGTTTTGGTGAGATTTTCAGATGTCTTTTTGGGGCTGGTGCCTGCTATACTTTTATCTGGAAGGGAAGTGATGGAATTGATACGTGTAGAAAATCTGCAAAAAAATTACCGAATTGCAAAAAAGCAGGAAGGCATGATCGGGAGCCTAAAGCATCTTGTTTTTCCGGTCTATGAAGAAAAGCAGGCGGTAAAGGGAATTTCGTTTTCGATTCAAAAAGGGGAGAGCGTTGCGTTTTTAGGTGCAAACGGCGCCGGAAAGTCTACGACCATTAAAATGCTGACCGGAATTTTACAGCCCAGCGGCGGAAACATAGACATTATGGGCAAAGACCCGTTTGCTGACCGAATGGAGTATGTGGCGGACATCGGCGTAGTGTTTGGGCAGAAAACACAGTTATGGTGGGATCTTCCTGTGATCGAGTCGTTTCGGCTGTTAAAAGAAATCTATGCGATACCAAAAGAACGGTATCAGAAAAATCTGGACATGTTTTGTGAGATTTTGGGCATACGCGGTTTTTTAAACCAGCCAGTACGCAAGCTGTCGCTTGGACAGCGCGTGCGTGCGGATCTGGCGGCGTGTCTGCTGCATGAACCGCCGCTGCTTTTTTTGGATGAGCCGACGATCGGGCTGGATGTAGCGGTTAAGCAAAAGATCTATGCGTTTTTAAAAAACATCCATACAGAGAAAAAAACGACGCTGTTATTGACCAGCCATGACTTAAATGATTTAGAGACGCTTTGTGACAGGCTGATGATATTAGAGTGCGGAAAACTACTGTTTGACGGCAGGATGGAACAGATCTTTGAACGGTTTGAAAAGGGAATGACATTTGAACAGATCGTTATCCGGCTGTTTGAGAAAGCGTGACAGAGATGAAAAAATATATCGCGTGTTTTCGGTGTGGATTTTTGGACGGCTGTGCAAGCCGCGGGTATTTTATCACAGGGATGCTTGGTAATTTTATACAGGCAGTCGTGCTGTACTATGTATGGAAAAGTGTGTTTGCGTACCATACGACAATTAATGGGTTTACCTGGCAGTTAATGAAACGGTATGTATTTGCTGCTTTTTTGTGCAGCAATGTGTTTTCGATGGGTTTTGAAATGGAGACGGCGCAGCGAATTATCCAGGGAGATATTATACTGGACTTATTAAAGCCTGTTTCCTACCGGGGGATGCTGTTTTTCCGTATGCTTGGCTCGGCTGGGATGGAAATTGCTGCCGCAATCGTACTGGTCGGCGGTATTTATCTCGCTGTCAACGGAGTTTCGTCTCTGCTGCCTGTCAACAGCGTTTTGTTTTTTATTTCGCTGTTTTTAGGGATGTGGATAAAATTTGGCATTCAATATTTATTTTCCCTGCTTTGCTTTTATACGGACAACGCCTACGGCGTAACAAAGGCAAGAGAGGTGCTGACCAACTTTTTATCCGGCGCGCTTGTCCCGCTTGCTATGTTTCCGGGTATATTCAGACAGGCGGTAAAGTGGCTCCCGTTTTCTGGTATTTTGGATACGCCCTGCTGCATTTTTCTTGGAATGCTGACACCGCGGGAAATGCTGTGCCGGATGCTGGTACAGTGCTTGTGGATCGCGCTGCTGTGGGCAGCGGGGGAATTGCTTGGAAAAAAAGCGTTTGGCGTGATCTCTATGTACGGAGGCTGACGACACGCCGGATGCAGGTAAGAGGTGAGGGCAGATGAAAAAATGGATACATTATGCAAAATTGTATATTTTGTATGAGGCTGAGAATGTCAGATCTTTTGCACAGTATCGTGCCGATTTTATACTTATGATTTTATTTACCCTGTTTTCCCAGGGATGCAGCCTGGCGCTGATAGGGATTATCTACAGCAATATTCCAGCAGTCGGCGGATGGACGATGTGGGAGGTGTTGCTGCTGTATGGATTTTTGCTGTTTTCAGAAGGAAGCGTGAACTTCTTTTTTCAGGGCGCATGGAAAATCGCAAATATGATCCGTGAAGCGGATCTTGACCGTTTTCTTGTACGCCCGGTTCCGATCTCATTGCAGCTATTGACAGCAAAGATCGACTTTGAAGGGCTGAATAAGATGGTGATTGCTTCTGCGCTGCTTTTTTACAGCTTTCGCCGCTGCAAAGTACTGCAAAGCCCTGCTGATTTTGCGCTGCTTGCTGTATTTTTAATACAGGCGTGCGTGATCCGCCTGTGCATGGTGTGGATTGCAAGCTGCGCTTCGTTCTGGATGGAAAACGGGCGCAACAGCCTGAACTATTTTGTAATCTGTCTTGGCGAAATGGCAAAATTTCCGCTTGTAATTTATCCGCCGCTGCTAAAAGGGCTGTTTGGATATTTGATTCCATATGCGTTTGTAAGTTATTATCCTGTGGGATATCTTGCTGGAAAGAGCAAAATGACGGCAGGGGCAACGTGTATGCCGCTTGTGTGTGCGGGGATGGTTTTTTTGGCGTATATTGTTTTTAAGAGGGGGGTGGCAAGATATGAAAGCAGGTGTTAGTTTGAAATTGTTTTGTTTTTTATAGGAAGGGACGCTAGGAGAGGGGATTGGCACACTCTGGCTGCGTCAGTTCCAGAATATTAAGAATCCCTAGGCATTCTGCTGCTACGTTGTGGCTGCGTCCGGTCGCGGCACCTAGTTCGCTGCCTGTCGCAGCTAAAGGTGCCGCTTGGCTGCGCCCCTGGTTGTTTTGCAGAATGCCAAGGGATTCTAAATATTCTTCCAAAGCCGCAGCCAGAGTGTGCCAATCTCCTCTCCTGGCTGTTCTTCGTATGTGTTATGAAAACAAGTTTAAAGTGGTTATCTGATGCCTGAACCATTGCCAGTAGAAAAGGATTTAATAATTAAATTAAAAATGTATAATATAGAAAGAGTGCTGCATATCAAACTATCAAATCATCTAATGAAATATGCAATGAAACATGCAACCAAAACAACGATACATATGGAGCTTGTTTACGTAACATTTCCAAAGAACAGCCGGGAGAGGAAATTGGTACGCCTTGGAGGCGGCTTTGGAAGAATGCCTAGAGATTCTTAGCATTCTGGAACTGACGCCTCCAAGGCGTGCCAATTCCCTCTCCCAGCGTCCCTTCCTGGAAATGTTACCAAAACAATCCAATTCAAACACGCTCCAATAAAAAGGACAGCAGGCATTCACTCCCGCTGTCCGCGTCTTTGTATGGGGTTGGACATACAATTCCAAGCCATTTGTCCCAAAAGTGCTTACACAGCAGGTGTCCATTCCGGTTTATAAAAACCTTGGAATGCAGTCGGTTAGAACGAATCTGGCACTGGATTTTCAGTCGGTAGAAACAGACTGGTTATAGAGTTTATTATTTTGTTTTCGTAATTGCACCGGATGCGCTGCAATAATATTTTTTGCCGCCAACCGTGATCCATGTTTTTACTGCAAGAGCACCGCTTTTTTTCGCGTAATACTGGATGCCGTCTACTTTAAACAGCTTGTTTGTAATAAGCTCTCCTTTTGCATTGGAATATACTTTGCTGCCTTTTGCGGTTTTGCTGAATGTGTTTTTTGCAATGGCACCGCTTTTCTTTGCAAAATATTTTTTGCCGTCTACCGTAAAGGTCGTATTGACCGCAAGCGTTCCGTCTGCTTTTGCATAGACGGTGTTGCCGTGAGCGGTCGTACAGAAAGCGGATTTCAAAAGAGCGCCGCTTTTTTTCGCGAAATATTTTTTGCCGTCTACGGTAATTGTCTTATTCACGGCAAGCGTTCCGTCTTCATATGCGTAGACCGTGTTGCCGTGGGCGGTTGTACAGAAAGCGGATTTTGCAAGAGCGCCGCTTTTTTTCGCGAAATATTTTTTGCCGTCTACGGTAATTGTCTTATTCACGGCAAGCGTTCCGTCTTCATATGCGTAGACCGTGTTGCCGTGGGTGGTTGTACAGAATTCATTTTTCGCAACCGCGCCGTCTGCTTTTGCAAAATATTTCTTGCCGCCAAGCGTAACGGTTTTGTTTGCTGCGATTACACCGTCTGCAAGCGTGCAGTACATCGTGCCGTCAGAAGTGGTTACAACGGTATCTGTGATTTTTTTGCCTGCATGGTCAGCGACATATTTAGTGCCGTCGGCTGTCTGTACAATGGTATTTTTCACAATTTCGCCTGCTTCATTGACAAATATGCCGTCCGCGTTTAATGTAACGCCTGTCACAACGGTATTGCTGATCGATGGGCTGCCGTCTCCCGGATTGCCGGAGCCTGCCGCGGTTACGGTAATATTGCAGGTTGCGGTTATGTCCTGGTTGGCTGCAAGGACTGCTTTGATTACAGCATTTCCTTCTTTTACAGCCGTGGCAACGCCGTTTTCTACTTTTGCGACAGTTTCATCGCTGCTGCTCCAGATCAGTGCGCCTGCGGAGATCGCTCCAGAGGTCGTGATTGATCCAGAAGTCGTCGTCTGCGGGAGAACGGTCTGCGGTACAACCGTCTGCAATACGGCTGTTACCGAAAGGGTGCTCGTTTCCCCTTCTTTTAGTGTCAGTTCTGGTTTATCAAAATGAATTTCTTTTATTTCCGGTTTCTGCGTGCTGTCGCCATCCCCCTCAGAAGGCTTTGTTTCTTCTGCATGGACAACCTGTGCCTGGAAAAGCGGAGTGCCTGTAGATGCACTGCTGCTTAATACTGCACTTAACATAGTGATTGACAAAAGCTTTGAAACAGTCAGATTTCTCTTTTTCATTACATTCTCCTTTTGCGCATTCGCATCAAAATTAATTAAATTTGAATGATCGTACGCATGAAATAAATGTTTCTTGTGTCTGTATCAATCATTCTGGGAGCATTGTAGCACGGCCTTTTGCATGAATCAATTATGAATGATTGCCAGCCTTGTATAATTATAACAGGGGAGGAATGTCCAGGGGGGAGGGGGTATCTGGTTGCAGAGAAAGGCATATCGATTTGCGTTGTATTTCGCGGTGGATTGCGCTATAATCAAAACATGCGGATTGCCAGCATAAATACAAAAGATGGAGGAATACAAATGTTTCAATTTTTTATGCAGTTTTTAAAACATCCAAAAACAATCGGCGCGGTTGCGCCAAGCGGAAGGGCGTTAGCGGAAAAGATGATGGAGCCGGTGAGCTTTGCGCGTGCAAGGTGTATCGTTGAGTACGGGCCGGGGACGGGTTCTTTTACCAGAGAGCTGCTAAGGCGCAGGAGGGCGCACACCACCTTGCTTATCATCGAACAAAATGAGGTGTTTTATCAAAAGCTTAGAAAGGAACTAGAAGGGGAGCAGGACGTGTATGTCATTCATGGCAGTGCAGAGCAGGTGAATGCGTATCTGCCGGCATATGGATTTGAAACAGCGGATTATATTTTATCCGGGCTTCCGTTTACATCGCTTCCAAAAGCAGTGTCCGAACGGATTTTAGAGGCAACGCAAAAAGCGCTTGGGGAAAAAGGCAGGTTTATTACGTTCCAGTATAGTTTGGCAAAGCAGTCTTTTTTTCAAGAGTATTTTACGTTTACGGGACGCCTGCTGGAGTTTAAAAATATTCCGCCTGCATATGTGATGGTTATGAAAAATAAAACAGGGGTGTTTTCAAAAAAGAAGTAACATGAAACATAGAAGACAGGATAAGAGAAAGGCTTGCATCGGATTTTGGTTAAGGTGTGACTGGTGTTTCCAATTTACGCTCGGTTTTTTTCTTTTTCCTGTCAATGATTTCTAATAATCTTTGTTTTTCTGGGCTGTCTGGAAGCAATAAAGCGATTTCTTGGATATCTTCGAAATCTTCGATAAAGTCCAGCAGCATTCCATCGTATTGTTTATCACTCATTTCCATAGGGTTCCTTCTTTCTATCTTGCAAGCCTGTTATAATTATACCAATTATGAAGGTGTCTGTACAGTATCATTTTAAAGGAATCGTTACAGATACATTCAAGAGTTGACAAATCACAGGAAGCAAATTAGAATGAAAATAAAAAATTTGAAAAGGATAAAACAATGAGTACGTATGTAATCAGTGATATCCACGGCTGTTATGAGCAGTTTCTTTTGCTCCTTGAAAAGATCCGCTTTGGAGCGGATGACCAGTTGATTTTGGCGGGAGACGCGATTGACCGTGGCACAGGCAGTTTTGAAATGCTTAAATGGATGGAAAGCTGCCCGGACAATGTCTTGCTGCTGCGCGGCAACCACGAAGAGGAATTTGCGGCGTATACCGATTTGATGCTCTGGTTTGACAAAAAGCAGGCGCTTGGAACAGATAAGTTGTCCAACCGGGATACAAAAGTATTGTACGGGACGCTGCAATACTATTTTCGTAAAAATAAATTGCGATTTTATTTTGATGCTTATAGGACGATGTTAAAGCTGCTGGAGCAGGAGGATGCGGCGCTGGACGATTTTTGCAGATGGTCTGCTATGATCCGGCGGATGCCGTACTTTGCCCAGTGCAGCATCCAGGATAAAACGTGTATCGTTGTGCACGCAGGTTATGCGGAGCGCTTAGAAGAAGTGCAAAGCGGGTTTTCGCGTCTGGAGGACTTTTATCTGTATGCAAGGCAGGAAAGCATTCAAATGGGCGGCAAGCAGCATGCGGTCATTGTTGCCGGGCATACGCCTACGATTGCTGAGGGCGCTTTTTCCTATAACTATGGAAATATTTTTCGCTATTACGACACGCAAAAGGACTGTGTTTTTTATGATATTGACTGCGGCTGTTCCTTTCGGAACAGGGCACCGGAAGCAAAGCTTGCCTGTATCCGTCTGGAGGACGAGCAGTTTTTTTACGTATAAGGCGGATTTCACCCAGGGAGCCTTACGGTAAATACTGTCCCGCCGCCTGGGGCATCCTGGACATCAATGCCTGCCTGGTGCGCGTCCGCGATTTCCTTTGCAATGCTAAGCCCAAGCCCCAGATGTTCCTGCCTGCTGCGGGAAGCATCTGCGCGGTAAAACCGTTCAAAGATATGCGCCTTTGCTCCGTTTGAAATGCCGATCCCGTGGTCGGCGACGCGAAAGATAAAGGTTCCGTTTTCATATGCCAGCGATAATTTAATAAAGCCGCCCGGATTTTGATAGCTGATGGCATTGGATATTAGAATGCCAAGCAGTTGGGCGATGCGTTCCCCGTCGCACAGACAAGTTGGAAACAGATCCTGCGCAAGCTTGATGTGCATGGAAATCTGCTTTTTGCCTGCCAACGGGCAAAAATGCTCATAAGCGTCTAAAAGTACGGTATCCAGTTCGGTTTCCTGTATGCACATGTGCAGTGTATGGCTGTCTGCGCGGGAAAGCGTCAGCAGGTCTGTCACAAGCCGGGACATCCTGCGGCTTTCCTTTTCGATGGCAGCAAGGAAACGAGGCTGTTCACCGCAGGGGGCGTTCCTGACAGCGGATGCGCACGACTGGATTACGCTCAGCGGCGTGCGAAGCTCATGAGACGCCGCTGCGATAAATGCCGCCTGTGCTTCCTGTGATTTTTGAATCGGAGACAACAGTCGTTTGGTATAGTGCCAGGAAAAGAAAAACAGCAGTATGATGCCGGCTGCGTTAAGGAGCAAAAAGCAGCCGCGCGATAATTTGATCTGGCGGGTCACCGTTTCAGGCGTATGTAAAATCAGCGCTGTCAGGGTTCCGTTGGCTTGTATGGACGCAGCGCAAATATAATACATCTCTTTCTGGCTGGAAACATAGGTAAATTCCTTGTGTGCACAAAGATCACGGCGCAAAGAAGCCACAGGCTCAAGCTGTGCCGCTTGAAAAAGAAGCTGCTGCTCCTGCCTGGACAAGGCAGTTTGCGCGTAGGAAAGCAGGATGCCCTGATCGTAGATTGCAGGCAGATATTTGCCGTTATCACTGATTTTTGCGAGCCATTCATAAGAAATGACGTCCTGCTGTTCCAGATATGAGACGATCGTATCCATTTCCCTGGAAAAATTCAGGAAGCTGTTTTCGTACAGCGCTTTTTCAGATAAGGACAAAAAGGCGGCGGACATCAGGACAAGGATCAGTGAAGGAATGCTTGTAAATACGAGCGCCAGGCGCCTATGGATTTTTTTATATACAGGCATTTTTATACACCGCATTTTTTTCTGCCGGGCAAGAATCGTCCAGGCGGTATCCGATGCCGCGGATGGTCTGGATACTGACGCCTGATCCAACATTTCTTAAACGCCGCCTTAAAAAATAGATATAATTGTCCAGATTTCCGTCTTCCACCTCTGCGTCCGCGCCCCAGACCTTAGAAAGCAGCGTAGTGCGCGGCAGTACCTGCCTTTGGTTCGACAGGAAAACGCCAAGCAGCGCTCCTTCTTTTTTAGACAAGGTACAGTGTCCCGTTTTGCCAGTTAAAATATATCCTTCTGTGTCATACGTAAGATCCCCAAAAGAAAGCACCTGCTTTTGCTGCCACTTTCTCGGACGGCGGCTGATGCAGCGCATTCGTGCGGTAAGCTCTTCAAACGCAAACGGTTTTACAAGATAATCGTCCGCACCGTCTTCTAAGCCTTGTACTTTATCTTCGAGTTCCCCTAAAGCAGTTAAAAAAATAACAGGCGTTGCATTTTGCCTTGCGCGCAGCTTTTTTAAAATTGTCCTGCCGTCTACATGGGGCAGCAGGCAGTCGAGCAGAATGATATCATAAATATTTTGGTCAATGTAATAAAAGGCATCTGCGCCGTCCATGCACAGATCCAACGCATAGCCTGCGGTTTTAAGCTGGCAGGCAAGAGAGAAGCAGAGCTGTTCGTTGTCTTCGATCAGTAATATTCGCATAAGAACCTCCTGTTTTTTGTATTGGCTGTAAAAAAGATTGTAGCAGGGAAATCACACAAAATGGCATCAGTGTCATAGAAAATGAATCAACTTTTGGTAGGTAAATTTATCAATCAAAAGAGGAAAGGAAAAAATCGGTGTTTCAAATAAAACAATTTCAAAGTGGGAAACGGGAAAATGTATGCCCGACTACTCTGTAATTGAAAGCCAAAAAGAAATTGATTATAGGATTTATTTTACTTGTCATGGGCGGTGTTATGCTGGCTCTTTCGCAGATTTGCGGGGGAACAGATATTCAGGATTTTCTTTCAGGTGTTATGTTAGGGTTATCTATTGGCGAAGTTTTGGCAGGTTTTTTCCTTCTCGCTTATTATTTAGCTTATAAAAACAAAAGGAAGTGAGGTGACTATATATGCGTTCAAAACGAATTATGTCTATGATTGGAATCATATTTTCAACAATAGGGCTTATCTGCATTTCTGTTTGCATTTTCCAACAAGGCAACAAAGCATTGTTGGCATTTGGCTTAATGTGTAATTCTATTGCTTTTTTGCTCTACTGTATAAACAGAAAAAAATAAGGTGATAGTCCGAATGAGCGAGTTCATAGCTGCCACCGGGAATGATTAAAAGAGGGCACTTGTTTTCGTAACATTTACAAAGAACAGCCGGGAGAGGGGAACTGCCGCCGCCAGGGCGTGCCGATCCCCTCTCCCAGCGTCCCTTCCTGAAAAATTCAACAAACCAATTCAAACTTCATTTATTCGCTCTAATATTTAGAGGTTCATTAGAGATTCCCATGCTATTATTTTTTTGTCAGCAATTCAACAAAACAAAAACGCCTGACAGAAAGGGGATACTTATGACAAAACACAACATCTGTACACAGATCCTGTGGATCTTTCTAGCGATCTTAACAGCAGCCAGCCTCACAGGATGCACAGGCAAAAAAGCAGTGCAAAAAGATTCCGATCCGCCCGCGGACGCGAAAGAGGAAGCTGCGGCAAAAGGCAGGTATATCGAGACTCCGATCGAACTGCCGCAGGGATTTTCTGGGCAGGGTGTCTTTCAAAAGCTTTCGGATCAAAAACAGAGCCTTGCTGTGCTTGATACCGAAACCTGTATGGTATTTATTTCCGGCAATCAGGGAAAATCATGGACGGCCACGCCGTTAAGCGGATTTGAGCGTTTCCGCGGCGGGGTGGTGGTTACAGAAGTGTCCAGTGTGGCGCTTTCTAAGGACGGAAGTGTCTTTCTTTCCTGCCTGATACGTGAAACCAATGCAGATACAGCGATTACTGAGACGTATCTGTATTTTAATATTTATGAACCCAAGCAGGAGGCAAAGCGCTTTTCCCTGAAGTTAAAAGACCGTGTGGAATACTTAAATACGTCGGTATTTACAGAGGACGGCAGGCTGTTTGCTGCCTCGACGACGCAAAATGTATATGAGATCTTTCCTGAAAAGGAAACGTGCAGGCGGGTCTTTACGGTCGATGGAGGAAGCGGCAGCGCCCTTTGCGCCAATGGGGATTTGCTGACTGCTTGGGACGGCAGCAGGGCTTATCTTTACAATATACAGACAGCAAAGGCAGAAGATGAGGATGTGGTGCTGAGTGCATACCTGGCAAAACAGCAGGAAAAATCCTTTGGCGCTGCCCTCGCAGCGGACGAAAAGGATGGCAGGAAGCTGTATGTGGCAGGCTGCAACGGGATTGCCGGGCATGTAACGGGCGGCAGCGTTATGGAGCAGCTTGTGGACGGGGTGCTGACAAGCCTTGGCGATCCTGCGAAGGTAGTCAAAAGCATGATCCATAACAAAGACGGCTCTTTTTATGTCTTTTTTGAAGATGGGGAGCTGTACTGTTATGCCTATGACAAGGATGCATCTGCCGTACCGGACAAACAGCTTGTTATTTACGGGATGCATGACAATGAAACTGTCCGCAAGGCAATCAGCGTGTTCCGCAGGCAGCATCCAGACGTATTTGTCCGGTTTGAGACGGCGCAAAGCGGGGAGACGGGCATGACAAAAAACGACGCTGTGAAAAACTTAAATACGCAGCTTCTTGCCGGGGAAGGGCCGGATGTGATACTGCTTGATGATCTGCCGTTTTCTTCTTATGAGGAAAAGGGGATCTTGCAGGATTTAAGCGGGATCGTCCGGCAGATGGAACGTGACGGGGACTATTTTACCGGTATTTTAAACGGCTTTCAAAAAGAAGGCGGGACATACGTGCTGCCGTTTCGCTTTCAGGTGCCGCTGCTTGCCGGGGAAGCGTCCGTGCTTAAGGAGATTACAGACTTGCCGTCGCTTTCAAAAGCGGCTTGCAAGCTGGCTGAGCTGGCGGATACCAAAGAAACGGTGCTGGGCAGCTACACGCCCAAGGAGCTTTTGGAAAAATTGTATGTACCGTGTGCCAACGACTGGATCCATGCAGACGGAGCGGTTGATACAGGCGCGCTGGAGCAGTTTTTTACCGATGCTTTGGCAATATACAAGGCTGACCAGAAAAACTTAAACGCCCAGGCGCGAAAGGAGCATCTTGCATATGTGCAGTTTATTCAGCAGCACTATGAAAAGAAAGAAAAAGAAGCAAGCCGCGTGCTGTACGGCATTTCCAGGATTTCTGAGCAGGTGGCAAAAAAACAGCGGCTGACAGCGGGATACTTGTCCGACTTGTATGATTTTCAGATGTATCTGGCTGTCAAGCGTGAACTGTTAAATCAAAATATAAAAATTGGATACCAGCCTCTTTTGGGGAAAGAGCATGGTGTTTTTTGTCCGTCCGGGATGGCAGGCATCAGTGTCCATGCCAAAAACAAAGCGCTTGCCGAGGAGTTTATTGTCGTACTGCTCTCAGAGCAGGTGCAGGGAAACAATTTTGACGACGGCTTTCCGGTAAACGCGGATGCATTTGCGGCGTATACGACCGACCCGATGCCGGGAAAGGGGACTGCTACGGGTGCACAGGATGAAAACGGCAATCCGGTGGTACTAGGGCTTAAATGGCCGGGCAAGCAGGCGTTTGACGGGTTAAAAGCCATGTTTGATACACTGGATACGCCGGCAGCATTATTAGAAGAAAGCCTGAAAAATGAAGTACTGGCAATCGGATCACAGGTTTTGGAGGGGGAAAAAGGAATTGAACAGGGCGCAGAGGAAATTGCACAAAAGTTCTCGCTGTATCTTAAAGAATAGGCAGATGGCAAAAAACGTCTTTCTTTTGCCAAGTGCCGCCGGCGTCGTGCTGTTTGTACTGCTGCCGTTTGCCGATGTTAGCAGGCGTTCCTTTACAACGGCGGTTACCGGGGAGTTTTGCGGGATCGATAACTATCAGGCTGTATTTGCAAACGAAGCGTTTCGCCTGGCTGTGCTAAATACGCTCCGATTTACCGGCGTTGGGGTGCCGCTGCTGTTAGCGGTGTCCCTGCTGCTTTCGGTGATGATCTATGAGCTGCCCTGGGCGCACGTATTAAAATCCGCGTATTTATTTCCGCTGGCGGTACCGTCTGCGACGGTTGTGCTTGTATGGAAAATCTTATTCCACAGGCAGGGAATGCTCAACGCATGGCTCGTGTCTGTAGGAAAAACGCCGGTAGACTGGCTGGGGAGCGATGCGTCGTTCTGGGTGCTGATCATCAGCTATTTATGGAAAAACCTGGGCTATACAATGATCCTTTGGCTGGCTGGGCTGTCTTATATACAAAAGGAGCAAAAGGAAGCGGCAATGGCAGACGGCGCTACCAGCGCAAAATGCTTTTGGTATGTGGTCTTTCCGCAGCTTAAGCCAATGCTGTATACGGTAACGGTGCTGTCGCTGATTAACAGCTTTAAGGTTTTTCGGGAAGCATACATTGTCGCCGGGGCTTATCCGCAGCAGCGGCTGTATTTGCTGCAACACTTGTTTAACAACTGGTTTACAAACCTGGATGTGGATAAAATGGCAGCAGCCGCGGTATGCACGGCAATCGTGCTTACGCTGCTGGAGCTGCTGTTGCAGCGGGCATGGGAGGATAAATGAAAATGAGCAAAAAAGGAATTGGTATTTTTGCAGCAGCCGCGGCAGCCGCTATCGTCTGTATGCCGATCGTAATGGTAGCGCTTGGTTCGCTAAAGAGCGGAAACGAGCTGGCGGACAGCCTGCGCCCGGTGCTTTCCGAAGGCGGTACGGATGTGTTTATCCGCTGGAAGCTGCTTGCACTGTACCCGACGCTTCGGCACTATATCCGCCTGTTAGTCTGGACGCCGGACTTTTTTACCGTATTTTGGAATTCTGTGAAAATGACCGTACCGATCCTTGCCGGACAGCTTTTCGCTGCTGTCCCGGCGGCGTGGGCATTTGCAGCTTATACATGGAAGCGCAAACATGCCGTGTTTACGCTTTACGTAGTGCTGATGCTTCTGCCGTTTCAGGTGACAATGCTGCCTTCCTACCTTGTCGTGCAGCGGCTGCATTTGCTGGATACCCATGCGGCAGTGATCCTGCCTGCGGTTTTTTCTACCTTTCCGGTATTTATGGTCTATCGCAGCTTTACCGCGATACCAAAGGAACTGTTAGAAGCGGCAAGAGTCGAAGGAGCCGGGGAGACTGCGGTTTTTCTAAAAATTGGGGTTCCGCTTGGATCACCGGGCATTTTATCGGCAGCCGTGCTGGGATTTTTGGACTGCTGGAATATGATTGAGCAGCCGCTTGCTTTTTTAAAAGAAAAAGCGTTGTGGCCGCTGTCTCTGTACCTGCCCAACGTGCAGGCAGGGCAGGCAGGGATTTCGCTTGCCGCCTGCGTCATCACACTGATCCCAGCGGCGCTTGTATTTTTGCTTGGACAGGATTACCTGGAGCAGGGGATTACTGCTGCGGGAATAAAAACATAGAACGCGAAAAAAGCAGGAGGCCAAACAATGAAAAAGAAATTAAAAAGTAAAAAAGCAGCAAAAGCATTGGCTGGATTTTTATTTGCCATGCTGTTTTTTACCTTGTTATCCCGTGGGCTTTATGCTTACCGGATGCCGCGGATCGCAGTCGGGCAGGCTTCTGTAAAGAGTATTGCCAAAACGCTGCGTGTCGAAGGCGTGGTTGCAAAAGACAAGCGCAAGGTTTTTAAAGCATCTCTTACAAAGGAAGAGGCAGCTTATTTGAAAGCAGGAGATACCGTGCGCCTGCTGTTTCAGGATGAAACGATTGCCGAAGAGGGTTGTACGGTTTTGGCAGTCAAAAAATATGAAGCATCTGTCGATCTTTCTGGATCGGGCAACCGCATGACGCCCGGAATGGAGGGCGTTATGGAGATAGAAGTGGCAAGCGGGCAGTACTCTAGTTGTGTACCGCTTTCCGCCGTTTATACGGATGGGAATAAAAACTATGTGCTGCTGGTACGGGAGGCAGAGACGATTTTTGGGACGGAGCTTACGGCGGTCAGGCGGGATGTGGTAGTGGCAGACCAAAACGAGAGTTACGCGGCATTAAAGGACGGGGCGCTTGATATGCAGGATGCGCTGATTGTGTATGCCGACAGGCAGGTGCAGCCAGGGGATAAGGTGCGGCTGCTAGAGGACGAGGATGCATGAGTTTCGTTTCCATTGACAAATCAGGACTAGGTGGATATACTGTTAAAAACGATCTGCATAGGAGCCAACAGGATGAAGAAATTACTGATTACAAAAATACAGCTACAGCACCCGGCTGTCTGTGAGACAGGCTGGTACCAGATCTGCGCCTTATATGAGGACGGGCGTGTGACGGATGTATCGCTGTACCCGGAGGATGCCAAAAGCATACTGAACAATATTTATATCGCAAAGGTCAAAAACGTCGTCCCGAGCCTGAATGCGGCTTTTGTGGAAATCGCGCGCGGCACGCTCTGCTATCTGCCGCTGGAACATTTAAGACATCCGGTGTTTACGAAAAAGGATTCCAAAAAAACGATTGCTGCCGGGGATGAGCTTGCTGTGCAGGTAGTCAAGGATGCCGTAAAGACAAAAGACGCCGTTGCCTCTGCAAACTTAAGCTTTTCCGGGGAGTACCTCGTATTGACAAGCGATAATCCAAGGGCAGGCATTTCTTCAAAAGTATCTATGCTACAGCGCAGGCGCCTGCAAGACCTGCTGCAAACACTCTGCGAAAAGGAACCAGAGCTTGGCAAAAGCTTTGGCGTCATCCTTCGCACGAATGCGGCGCAGGCAACGGATGATATGATCTTTGCCGAATTTGACGAGCTAAAAGCAGCATACGCCAGCCTGCGCGAACGGGCGGCTACAAGAACGCTGTATTCCTGCCTGTACAGGGAGCGCCCGTTTTATTTAAAAATGCTGATGGATACAGACAAAACCGGGTTAGAAGAGGTTATAACGGATGATCCTGCGATTTTTGCACAGATCAGTCAAAGCGCACCTGCGTCTTATTCCGTACGGCTGTATGAAGACCGTCTGTTGCCGCTTGCGGGGCTTTATCACCTTACAGGACAGGTCGAGGCGGCATTAAAGCCGCGCGTCTGGCTCAAATCAGGGGCGAACATCGTGATCCAGCAGACAGAAGCGCTGACGGTGATCGATGTCAACAGCGGCAAAAATACGGCAAAAAAAGATAAAAAACGCTATCACCACGCCATCAATCTGGAAGCCGCCAGGGAAATTGCATTCCAGTTGCGCTTGCGCAATCTGTCCGGCATTATTATCGTGGACTTTATTGATCTGTATGATGATGCGCTGGAAACAGAGCTTTTAAGCGAGTTGCGCGCCTTATTAAAAAAAGATCCGGTTGCGGCAGCCGTCGTTGACATTACAAAGCTGGGGCTTGTGGAGATCACGCGCAAAAAGCAGCGAAAGCCATTGTCTGAACAGCTTGCAGCGAAACAATCATAAATTAAGGGGATGTACCTGTAATGGAAGCAACGCCGTAATAGTTTGCCACGGCGCGGTTAATCCAAAAATCAGGGTCGCTTGTAATATCTGACAGCCCCGTTAAAGCGTCATGCCTGGCGCGAAGCGGATAACGGTGCGTAATAACCGGTGTATGAATCTTAAGGCAGCCTTGCTGCTTTTGCTCTAAAATATAAGCTTCCCGCGCTTTGGTCTGTACCGAGATCTCATAACTGCTGATGCACGTGTCTGCCATAGATACGAGCAAAAATGCCATAAGGCATGACGTTGTAATGCAGACGGCGCTTTTAACAGCAGGCGTTTGCCGCGGTTCTAACAGGCTGTACAAAATACCGGCAGCGATCAGTGCGTATACGCATACGATATACCATGTCCGTTCCGGCGAAGACGGCGCTGCGAGCATACAGTACGCAGAAGCTGCCGCACCGCACAGATAGGACAGCGACTCACAAACCGCTTCTTTTCCGGCACCGGGCAGTATTTTTTTTGCCAGCATATACAGCACCAGCCATAAAACGGTTAAAATACCCGCAAAAAAGACCCAGTAATAGCAGATGATAAAAAATTTAAACAGCAAAGACAGCTCTATTTCTGCTTCCGAGCGTACCCGGTTTCCAGGAGCCAGTATTAAAACCGCAAACCCCAAAAGGCTTCCAAAATATGCCGTAATCATCGCAGGCTGGATTTTTTTATGATGTCTGTAAAAGGAAACCAGTTGCAGCGTTAAGATGACAAGCATACCCGCGCTCATATTTTCCATAGCAAGTCCTGCAAAAAATCCGAGCGGGAACGTAAGGATGCAGGCGCTTTTTTTCGTATACAGCGTTCCGCCAGAGACCGCATAGCGGTGATACATAAAAAGCAGGGATAAAACGATCACGGAAGTCCATAAATAATTGGCTGCTCCGCAGATCCAAAACATCACCTGCCCGTAATCCGGTACGCAGATCCAGACCAGTGCATGGATGCAAAGGTATAACGGCAGGCTGTTGCCGCGGTTTGGTTTGCAGATCAGGTAAATAAACAGTGTCGCAAGCAGATAGCACAGTGTATTTAGTAGATCTGCTATGACAGGAGGCACAGACAGCAGCAAGGTGGCAAACACGCTGCCTTCCACGCGCCCGCCCCAGTTGTTGTAAAAATGCCACATGGAACGTACCATGCCTCCAAGATCCGAAAGCGGCTCACCGCTGCCCCAGACAGTAATGGGCAGGTTGGAATAGTCATCCGCAAGATAGGGCGTGAGCAGGTTGATAACAAACATGGCTACTGCAATGGCAAGCACGGCAGTAACAGCCAGATAGTTTGAACGAAATGGGTGCTTCATAAAAATATTCTCCTTTATAAATATGAATCGTATATTTTTTGTAAGCCATTATAACATAACTGTATGAAAATGGAAGTTCGTATAAAAAATTTTTCTCAACCTCTTGACGAAATACCCGGCATATGCTATTCTCTATGAGTATGCCGCACAACGAGGTTTTAAGCGTGTGCTTTGCACAGCACCGAAGTTGGCGAGTAATGATAAATAGGAGGTGCCAAATGTACGCAATTATAGCAACAGGTGGTAAACAGTACAAAGTATCCGAGGGCGATATCATTACCATTGAAAAGCTTGGAGCAGACGCTGGTTCAACCGTTACGTTCGACCAGGTACTGGCTGTAAGCAATGGAGAATTAACAGTCGGCAGTCCGACCGTTGCGAATGCAACTGTTACAGCTTCTGTGATTAAAGAAGGCAGGGGAAAGAAAGTCATCGTTTACAAGTACAAGAGAAAAACCGGCTATCATAAAAAGCAGGGCCACAGACAGTCATTTACGCAGGTTAAGATCGAAAAGATCAATGCTTAAGATTTTTCAATCGAAAGCAGTCGGACAAAAGGAATTGAAATGATAAATATTACAATATACCAAAATCATGCTGGGCAGTATACAGGGCTTTCCTGCATCGGACATGCCGGATTTGAAGGGTTCGGCAAAGATATCGTATGTGCTGCCGTATCGGTGCTTGTGCTCAATACGTTAAATGCGGTAGAAGCATTTACAGATGAGGTATTTGCATTTGAAAGCGACCAGAAATCAGGGTTGATTGACATTCATTTTCAAAAACCGACCGGGCATGACGCAGGGCTTTTGTTCGATACGATGGTATTAGGGCTTAAAGAGATTCAAAACCAGTATGGAACGGATTATATTTTATTGACATTTAAGGAGGTGTAGGACATGTTTGCATTGAACCTTCAGTATTTTGCGCATAAAAAAGGTGTTGGTTCTACCAAGAACGGACGCGACTCTGAATCAAAACGATTAGGTGCGAAGCGTGCTGATGGACAGTTTGTAAAAGCAGGAAATATCCTTTACAGACAGCGTGGTACAAAGATCCATCCAGGCAAAAATGTCGGCAGAGGTGGCGACGATACATTATTCGCATTAACAGATGGTATTCTGAGATTTGAGAGAAAAGGAAGAGACAAGAAACAGGCTTCCGTTTATCCGGTCGTAAACGAATAAGCCGCAGGGCAGCTTCGTTTTATCGTAGAGCAGATACCGCTGCATATTTTTTCATCGGCAGGGTCGTTTGGTGAAACGGTGCCGCTTTGTGAAAAAATAAGCAGCGGTTTTTTTGTTGTAAAAAGTTAGGAGACAGATCTATGTTTGCCGATCATGCAAAAATTATCATTAAATCAGGAAAGGGCGGAAACGGCCATGTAAGCTTCCGCCGTGAAAAATACGTGCCAAACGGCGGGCCGGACGGCGGGGACGGCGGCAAGGGCGGCGATGTTGTCTTTGTCGTGGACGAGGGGATCAATACGCTTTCGGACTACCGCCACAGGCGTACCTTTTCGGCGCAGCCTGGCGAAGACGGCAAAAAGCGCAACTGCCACGGCAAAAAGGGCAGCGACCTGATCTTGAAAGTACCGGCTGGTACGATTATTAAAGACGCGCAGAGCGATAAAATTATTGCGGATATGTCAGGAGACAACCGCAGACAAGTCGTGCTCGCGGGCGGAAACGGCGGGCTTGGCAACCAGCATTTTGCGACGGCGACTATGCAGGCGCCAAAATACGCGCAGCCAGGGCAGGAAGCGCTTGAAATCGAAGTGAAGCTGGAGTTAAAGGTGATTGCCGATGTCGGGCTTGTAGGATTTCCAAACGTTGGAAAATCTACGCTGTTATCCCGTGTGACCAATGCGCAGCCGAAAATCGCGGACTACCATTTTACGACGTTGCAGCCAAACCTTGGCGTCGTTGACTTTGCGGATGGGAACGGATTTGTGATTGCGGATATTCCGGGGCTGATTGAAGGCGCGTCTATGGGCGTCGGGCTTGGCCATGAGTTTTTAAAACACATCGAGCGCACGCGCGTGATGATCCATATCGTAGACGCGGCTTCAGTAGAAGGGCGTGACCCGGTCGCGGATATCCATGCCATTAACAAAGAGCTAGAAGCCTATGATCCCAAACTGTTAGAAAAACCCCAGGTGATTGCGGCAAATAAAATCGATGTTTTATATGGCGGGGAAGGAGAAGTCATTAAGCTCCTTCGGGATACCTTTGAACCGCTTGGCATCCAGGTCTATCCGATCTCAGCCGTCAGCGGGCAGGGCTTAAAGGAACTGCTTTATGCCGTGCAAAAGCTGCTCGATGAGATCCACGAAGAGCCGATTGTATATGCGCCGGAATATGATCCGGCAGAACGGCAGATGAAAAATGAAGCGTATACCGTAGAAATAGACCCAAAAGACGGCGCTTTTGTTGTAGAAGGACCGAAAATCGAAAAAATGCTCGGCTATACGAACCTGGAAGCAGAGCGCGGATTTCTCTTTTTCCAAAAGTTTTTAAAAGAACAGGGTATTTTAAAGGAACTCGAAAAGCAGGGCATTCAAGACGGCGATACGGTGCGCATGTATTCACTGGAGTTTGAATATTATAAATAATAGGAAATAAGCAGGAAGGAAACGCAAAACGAGAAAGGAAAATAAATATGGACTTAACAAGCAAACAACGCGCTTATTTAAAAAGTCTTTCCGGGAATATCGATCCGATCTTTCAGATAGGCAAGGCAAGCCTGACGCCGGCAATTACGAGTGCCATCGACGATGCGCTTGAAAAGCGGGAACTGGTAAAAATAGCCGTATTGAAAAACTGCTTTGACGACCCGCGGGAGCTTGCCGCCATTGTAGCGGAGCGTACGCATTCTAACGTTGTGCAGGTGATTGGAAAACGGTTTATTTTATACCGCCCGTCGAAAAAGGCGCCGAAAATCGAACTGCCGCCGGCAAAACCATTATAAAAATGGCACGCCAAAAAATTGGGCTGATGGGCGGTACGTTTAACCCGATCCACTATGGGCACCTTTTGATTGCGGAAAATGCATACGAACAGTTTGGGCTGGATGAAGTGATTTTTATTCCGACCGGGCGTTCGCCGCATAAGGATGCCAGGCAGATTTTGGATGCCAGAGAGCGGGTGGAGATGATTCGCCTTGCCATTGCAGATAATCCGCATTTTTCCTGCTCGGATTATGAGATCAAAAAGGAAGGCGTCTCTTATACGTATCTGACGGTACAGGCGTTTTATGAAAGTGCGGCAGGCAGCGAGCTTTATTTTATTATGGGGGCAGACTCGCTTGCCTATTTTGATTCCTGGATGCGTCCTGATAAGATCAGCCGCATGAGTACGATCCTCGCGGCTGTCCGAGATGGGTTAAATATGGAAGAACTGCTGCCTATTCAAAAGGCGCTGGAGCAGACGTACGGCACAAAAATCGGATTTATCAATACGCCGAATTTTTCCGTATCCTCCCGCATGATCCGAAAGCGCATATGCAGCGGGCATACGATCCGCTATCTTGTGCCGGATGTAGTGGAACAGTATCTGAAAGAACATCATGTATATGTAAAGGCTTCAAGTGAGGAAAGATGAAAGAGTTAGAAAAATATCAAAAAAAATTGCAGCGTCATCTTGACAAAGGGCGTTATGAGCATACGCTCGGCGTAATGTACACCTGTGCGTCGCTTGCGATGGCGTATCACTATGATATCGAAAAGGCGATGCTTGCCGGCCTGCTCCACGACTGCGCCAAAAACGTCCCGAATGACAAAAAACTGGAGCTGTGCAAAAAGCATCATATTGAAGTTACGCAAGTGGAACGTGAAAATCCGTTTCTGCTTCATGCAAAGGTGGGCGCCTGGATCGCGAAGAAAAAGTATGATGTGAAAGATGCAGAAATCCTGCACGCCATTCAAGTGCATACGACAGGGGAGCCTGCGATGGGTACGCTGGATATGATCTTATTTGTCGCTGATTATATCGAACCGCACCGGGACAAAGCCTCGAACCTGCCGCAGATCAGGGAAATGGCATTTCAAAATCTGGAACGTGCCGTCGAAAAGATCCTGTATGACACACTGCACTATCTGAATGAAAAATCCGGCAGGATCGACCCGACAACAGAAATCACGTATGAATATTATAAAAACAGAAAGGACTTGATGGTATGAGTATCAGCAGTAAGGAAATGGCAAAAATTGCCTATCATGCACTATCTGACAAAAAAGCAGAAAATATACAGATCATTGATATCAGCGGCATTTCTGTGCTTGCTGATTATTTTGTAATTGCAGACGGAACCAATCCAAACCAGATCGAGGCGATGCGCGATGCAGTCGAAGAAGCGCTGTATAAAGAAGGCGTGCGTGTAAAGCAGGTCGAAGGCAACCGCAGCTCAAGCTGGCTGTTAATGGATTACGGCGAGATTATCGTACATGTATTTTCCAAAGAAGACCGTTTGTTTTATGACCTGGAAAGAATCTGGGGCGACGGAAAGTTTATGGATGTAGCTGATCTGGATCAGTAAAATAAATTATCAATAAGGAGGAGTGTATTATGGGTGAAACAAAGTATGCAGGAACCAAGACGGAAAAAAATCTGGAGGCAGCGTTTGCAGGTGAATCGCAGGCGAGAAATAAGTACACTTATTTTGCTTCTGTAGCAAAAAAGGAAGGCTATGAGCAGATTGCCGGACTGTTTTTAAAGACCGCAGAAAATGAAAAAGAACATGCAAAGCTGTGGATTAAGGAACTAAAAGGAATCGGCAGCACAAAGGAAAATCTGGCAGCGGCAGCAGATGGCGAAAACTACGAATGGACAGATATGTATGAGGGATTTGCCAAAACAGCCGAGGAGGAAGGTTTTCCTGAACTGGCAGAAAAGTTCAGGCGCGTAGGCGCGATTGAGAAGTACCATGAAGAACGATATCGTGCACTGCTTCATAATGTAGAAACGGCTGCTGTATTTGAAAAGAGTGAAGTAAAAGTATGGGAGTGCCGCAACTGCGGACATATTGCGGTTGGAACCAAGGCACCTGAAGTCTGCCCGACTTGTAATCATCCGCAGAGTTATTTTGAGGTGCATGAAGCGAATTATTAGATTAAGGATTTAGATTTAATATGTATTTTGTTGCCCAAAGGACGCCAGGAGAGGGGATTGGCGTCCTTTTGGAATTATTAAGAAATAATGTGGGAGAATATTTTAGTAGAAACGTAGAAAAAAGAAAGGAAACGAAGGTAGATGGATATTTTGTCAAGGATAGAAGATAAAAGAATTACAAGTTGGAATATTTTTGTGGAAATTACGATTGGTGATTATCTTGAGTTTGCTATGGATATTTTAGAAAATAATGATATGCAAAGAAAAAAGGTGAAATCTTCAAAATCAGTATATTCCTTGCTCAACACAGATTTAAAAAGAGGATGTGTCATTCCACCGTTAGTTTTAGCGTTAACAGAGTCTGGTATTATAGATGAAAAGACTACCAGCGATAAAATGCAGGAATATATAAGCGCAAACCCACAAAATCTAGTGATATTAGATGGTCTGCAAAGGACTTATACACTGATTGCAGCGAAGGAAGAACTTGAAAAGGAGAACGATTCCAAAGCTCTTAGCAATTTTTTAAACCAGAAACTGAGATTAGAGATTTATACTGGAATTAATAAATTTGGGATATTGTATAGAATGTTGACGTTAAATACGGCTCAGACACCTATGTCAACAAGGCATCAAATAGAGATATTGTATAAGAATTTGGTTGATACAGATATAGATGGCATTCCGTTAGTCACGGAGACAGAAGGAAAAGTAAAACCATCGATTTATGAACTTAAATTTAAAGATGCAGTAGAAGGTTTTCATTCATATATCTATAGAGATGAATTGCCAATAGACAGGCAGGATTTGCTAGATAATATAAAAATGTTGGAAAATTTATCTCGTGAGAATACACAAATAGATTTATCTCTTATGTTATGCTCATGGAAAAACTGGAAAAGTCCGTTGATACAGAGGAACTAGAATTTGATGAATACAATTTTAGGAGTGAACCGTTTGGAAAAAATATTCTGAAAGTATTTAATTGTTCTCAGGCATTCACTGGATTTGGCGCCGCGATTGGGCGTTTGAAGGATTTTGGGAAATTAGCTTCATTTCACGTTCTAAACTCCTTATTTAGCGAAATTGTGGCAGGGGGAGAGGAACAAAATGAATGGTTTGTTGAGCTTCTTATCGGATTAGAAAAAGTTAGAGCCGAATCAAAAAAGATTGGTAATGGTCAAAGAATGTTTTTCCAGTATTTTTTCAGAGAGTTGTTTAATTCAGAAAGTGATTCTTATCTAAATTTGTATCATGCTGCCACGAATAGTTTTCAAAAGTACAGGAGCCAGGTGTAATTATATATTTGGGCATGGTTATTCATGTTTACCATATTCTGTTGATGGGGAGAAAGATGTTTATGTAGGAAAACGGATAAATATACGAAGAATTTCGAAAATCTTTTACCACTTGCGAAATTTCATATGTTATACCAAATCGTAGAATTGTTGATTGGTGATATCTTTTCGTATGAATTTACTAGTTTTAGCAAAAAGATAAGCGAGGATACGAATAATTTATTTGATTTAAAAGATGAATTACAAAAACTAACAGGCGAAAAATACAGAGTAAAAGAATTATTTAATACATATTCGAGAATTAATGGAACACTAAAAGAAAAGTTAATGGATGTCTGTAATGAAATATTAAAAGAATCGTCTAAAAAAGAAAAAGCTGATGTTGGAGATAGTTTATATTCGGTCAGATGTTTAGTTTTTCATAATTATGGAAGTATTCCCTCTAAAGCAAGAAAATTAATAGAAGCTATCAATGAAATTTTTGAAAAGGTCGTTATTGAATTGCTGATTACATTTTATACTTGATGTTCATAGTTATTTTTAAGTTCGCGCTTATGGAGTGCAGTCAAGCGCCTCCTTTCGCTTCCGACGGGCAGCCGGAAGCGAAAGGAGGCACAACTGTGCATTGTCATAGTGTGAGCAGAATACTTTAGGCTTTTTAATATTCTAAAGTATGTATTAAGAAAAAATACGAAACACCCCAAACACTTTTCCCATAATCGTACAGTCCGTAACAATAATCGGTTCATAAGCATCATTCTCCGGCTGCAAGCGGATATGGCCGGCTTCTTTGTAGAAGCGTTTTACTGTCGCGGAATCGTCGACAAGTGCAACGACAAGTTCACCGTTTTCTGCGGTTGGCTGCTGCTGCACTAACACTTTATCGCCTTCAAAAATACCTGCCTTAATCATGCTGTCTCCTTTTACATTCAGCAGAAAGGCGTTCTGGTTCGGCATCATGTCTGCCGGAAGCGGAAAATAGGCTTCGATATTTTCGACTGCAAGAATCGGCGCTCCGGCGGCGACGCTGCCGATCACCGGGACATTAACAACTTCGCGCCTTGTCAGGTTAAAGTTTTCATCCATAATTTCAATCGCCCTTGGTTTCGTCGGGTCTCTGCGGATATAGCCGTTTTTTTCCAGGGATTCCAGATGGGCATGTACGGAAGAAGTGGACTTGAGCTTGACTGCTTCACAGATTTCCCGTACTGCCGGCGGGTATCCTTTATTTAAAATCTCGTTTTTAATATATTCTAAAATTTCCCTTTGTTTTGCTGTGATCTTTCCGTATGCCATTTCGAACCTCCCCGTACCGTTTGCAGCGGCAGATGCTGCATATTATTCACTTTATTCTAACACAGTTTTCGTTAAATTGCAAACATATATTCAGAATATTTGTTCGTATTGCCGTCTGTTTTGTTACTGTTCACATCAGGACTTTGCATTCACTGCAAAGTCCGTAAGAAAGCGTATATTAAGCCAAGAGGGAATTCAGCCCTTTGCCGCAGGCAAACTTCCAATGGGCTGAATTCCGTTACTTTGAGCGCCGCAGGTGTGAACAGTAACAAAACGAGGAAAGAATGGAGATTTTTTATAAAATATAGATTGACTTTCCACATACTCTATGTTATGATTCTTTTCAGAACAGGATAGTGATTGCGGACAGCAAGCTAGACCTATATACAGAGATATGTTTGAAAACCGTTGTTTTCGGATTTATTTGTGTATATAGGTTTTTTTGTACTAAAAAAGATCCAGACGGGAGGGCAGTACATGCAGATTTACAAAATCCTTAACAACAACGCGGCGGTAGTCTGCGACAAAGAGGGCAGGGAAAAAATTGTAATGGGAAAGGGCATTTGCTTTCAGAAAAAAGCAGGCGCACAAATAGATCCGGCGGCTGTTGACAAGGTCTTTTTTTTATCTGAAGAGGATGCGAACAATAAGTTCCAGGTACTGGTGAAGGATATCCCGATGGAACACATCGCGCTTGGTGAAGAAATCATTGCACAGGCGAAGGTAAAGCTGAATAAAAATCTAAATGATATGGTATACATTTCCCTGATCGACCATGTACATACTTCGATTGTCCGCTTTTTAGAAGGGATAACGGTGAAAAATGTGCTGTTATGGGATATCAAGCGCTTTTATAAAGAGGAGTTTACTGTAGGGCTCTGGGCGCTGGAACAAATAAAAGGACGATTTAAAATTGAGCTTCCCGCTGATGAAGCTGGCTTTATCGCTCTTCACCTGGCGAATGCGCAGATGGATGAAGGCGTTATGCAAAATATGTATGAGATTACGAAAGTGATGCAGGAAGTGTTAAATATTGTAAAATACTTTTTCCATGTGGAGTTTCATGAGGAAGATGTGTATTATTACCGTTTTATTACGCATTTAAAATTTTTTGCCAAACGACTGATTGAACACAACAGCTATGAGGACGACGGCAGCGACGACCTGTTTGAAGTGATCCGCAGCAAATATGCAAAGTCTTACCAATGCGTGGAGCGGATTACACAGTTTATTATAAAAAAATACGGGCATTCCATGTCCAGAGAAGAACAGCTTTATTTAACGATCCATATTGAACGTGCGATCCATAAAACACAGAGCTGATTCTGACACATACGTAACGTATGCTAGGATGGTGACATTTAGTTGGCCAAACCTTCATAAATAGAAAGAACATTTAATTATGGAGGAGAAAAAATGGGTAAATACGAAGATCTGGCAAAAGAAATTGTCAAAAACGTAGGCGGAAAAGAAAACGTCAGCAGCCTGACGCACTGCATTACAAGGCTGCGCTTTAAGCTGAAGGAGGAAAGCAGGGCGAATGATGATGTACTCAAAAAGATGGAAGGCGTCGTTACTGTAATGAAAAGCGGCGGCCAGTACCAGGTTGTGATCGGCAACCATGTGCCGGAGGTCTATGCGGATGTCCTGCCGCTGCTTGGCGCAGAGGATGAAAGCCCGGGAAACGAGGATGATGCTCCGTCAGGGAGCCTGTTTAACCGTGCGATTGATGCGATATCGGGAATTTTTCAGCCGATTCTTGGCATTATGGCGGCGTGCGGTATGGTCAAGGGGCTGAACGCACTGTTTGTCGCGATCGGTTTGTACGGAGATACCGGCGGGGCTTATCTGGTGTTTAACGCTGTCGGTGACGGGCTGTTTCATTTCCTGCCGCTGTTTTTAGGCTACACGGCTGCGAAAAAATTCCGCTTAAAGCCGATGATCGGACTGGTTATCGGTGCGATTATGTGCTATCCTACAGTTCAGAACAGTACGCTGTCGCAAGGAGGAGAAGCGCTTTACACGCTGTTTGCAGGGACGATGTTTGAATCAGATGTGTATACGACCTTTTTTGGCATTCCAATGATTACGATGGATTATACAGGGACAGTGATTCCGGTGATCTTTGTCGTATATTTTGCATCCAAGTGCGAAAGGTTTTTCAGCAAATTTGTCCCTGACCTTGTAAAATTTTTCTTTGTACCGATGCTGACGCTTCTTGTAGCGATTCCGGTTGGATTTTTGGCGATCGGGCCGGTTGCAGTATTTGGTTCGACGATCATTGCAGAAGCAGTTATTTCCGTACGTAATTTCAGCCCGCTGCTTGCAGGAGCTATCGTTGGCGGGACATGGCAGATCCTTGTAATTTTCGGTCTGCATTGGGGATTTATACCGGTTTACATAAACAATATTATGACAAATGGATATGACAACGTTATGATGCCGTTTTTTGCATGTACGTTTGCAACCTCTGCGGTTGTACTTGCGATCTTTTGGAAAACAAAGGACAAAAAGCTGAAAGAAATGGCTTTTCCAAACTTTATTTCTGGTATTTTTGGTGTTACAGAGCCTGCGATCTACGGTATTTTACTGCCCTTGAAAAAACCGTTTGTGATAAGCTGCATTGCAGGCTGTATCGGCGGAGGATTTTACGGTGCATTTAATTTCCGTAAATTTATGATGGGCGGCATGGGAATTTTTGAATTTCCGGCGATGATTGAGCCAGACGGCAGCCTGGGCAACCTGATTGTAGCAGGTGTGGGTGTCGTGCTTACGATGGTGATTGCATTTACGGCGACAATGATCTTTTATCGGGAAGATGCACCTGCGGCAGAAGCGCTGGCAGAGCCTGCCAGTGAGTCTGTACTGGAAGCGAAAAAAACAGAGACGTCTGCGCAGCAGAAAGAAAAACAGCTTGTAAACCGTCTTGAGATCGCAAGCCCGATCAAAGGGAAAGTAGTAAAGCAGGCGGATATGAAGGATGAAGCATTTGGCTCCGGCGCACTTGGAAAAGGCGTGGCTGTACAGCCGGAAGAAGGAAAGGTTTATGCACCGGCAGACGGAGTGATTTCCGCATTGTTCCCGACGCTCCACGCGATTGGCATAACGACGGATACCGGAGCAGAGCTTTTGATTCATGTCGGCTTGGATACAGTACAGCTAAACGGCGAGGGCTACCGGGCGAGCGTATCTGAAGGGGATCGTGTGAAAAAAGGAGCGCTTTTGTTAGAGTTTGACATTGCACTAATAAAAAGCAGGGGATTTAGCACCGAAACGCCGGTGCTGGTGACTAACGCAGAGGATTATCTGGACGTTGTGGAGACGTCCGCAGATAGGGTAACTGCCGGCGATGAGCTGTTAAAGATCTTAAATTAGCTTTGTATTATAAAAGAAGGGAGCATAGTTATGGGATTTCCAAAAGGTTTTATGTGGGGCGGCGCGACAGCGGCAAACCAGTGCGAGGGCGGTATTTTTGAAGGCGGCAGAGGGCTTGCCAATGTGGATGTGTGCCCGGCGGGAACTGACCGCAGCGCGGTACTTTCAGGACATAAAAAAATGCTTGCAATGGATGAGGAGCATTCGTATCCGGCTGTCTGTGCAGTGGATCTGTATCATCATTTTAAAGAAGATATCCGGCTGTTTGCGGAGATGGGGTTTTTGGTATACCGTCTTAGCATCTCCTGGACACGGATCTTTCCAAACGGAGATGAAGAGCTGCCGAATGAAGAAGGGCTGCGCTTTTATAAGGAACTGCTCACGGAGTGCAAAAAATACGGGATTGAGCCGCTTGTTACGATCTGTCATTTTGACTGCCCGATTGGGTTAATTAAGTCCTGCGGCGGGTGGAGAAGCAGGGAGATGATCTCGCATTATCTGCGCTTTTGCAAAGTATTGCTGGAACGTTTTAAAGATGACGTCAAATACTGGCTGACGTTTAATGAAATCAATATGATCCTTCATGCGCCGTTCCTTGGAGCAGGGCTCGTGTTTGAAGAAGGGGAAGCGGAAGAGCAAATCAAATACCAAGCAGCACATCATGAGCTGGTCGCCAGTGCGCTTGCGGTAAAACTGGCACACGAAATCAATCCGGAAAACAAAGTTGGCTGCATGTTTGCCGCAGGCAGCGCCTATCCGTATTCGTGCAAGCCGCAGGATGTATGGGAAGCGTTGAAGACCGGACAGGAAAATTACTTTTTCGTAGATGTGCAGGCGCGTGGGTACTATCCGTCTTATATGGAAAAGCGCCTAAAGGCGCAGGGTATTTACCCGGTGATGGAGCCTGAAGATTTGCAGGTCTTGCAGCAGAACGTGGTAGATTTTATTTCTTTTTCCTATTATAACAGCAGGTGCATTGCTGCGCCTGACAGTATGAAGGAGGAAGCAGAGGGCAATCTGTTCCGTTCGGTGAAAAATCCTTATTTAACGTACAGCGAATGGGGCTGGCCGATCGACCCGCTGGGTTTGCGCATCACGTTAAATGAAGTCTATGACCGTTATCAGAAGCCGCTGTTTGTGGTAGAAAACGGGCTGGGCGCCCTGGATCAACCAGACAGTGAGGGAAGGATCGAGGACGACTACCGGATCGACTATTTGCGCAAGCATATCCTTGCGATGAAAGCGGCGGTAGAAGAGGATGGCGTCGACCTGATGGGCTACACGGCATGGGGATGCATTGACCTTGTCAGCGCATCTTCAGGCGAGATGAAAAAGCGTTACGGAATGATCTATGTAGATAAACAGGATGACGGCAGCGGGACATATGCGCGCAGCCGCAAGAAATCGTTTGGCTGGTATCAGAAAGTGATTGCTACAAACGGGGAAGTACTGGATTAAAATTTTCGGGATAACTGTCTGTCAGTTATCCCGAAGCTGTACCATTTTCGCAGCCTGGCGCCTTCTTGCGTCTGCCTGTGCCGCGTAATGGCGCCTTGTCGTATTGACGTCTTTATGTCCCAGTACATCTGCTACCAGATAGATGTCCCCGGTTTCCTGATAGAGGTTTGTGCCAAAAGTACTGCGCAGCTTATGCGGCGTAATGCGTTTGACCGTTGTAACGAGCTGCGCGTATTTTTTTACGAGTTTTTCTACGGAGCGGACGCCGATCCGTTTGCGCTGCATAGATAAAAACAGGGCATTTGTATGTCCTTCGACAGCTTCAGTCTCGTTGCGGACGTCCAGATAGTCAAGCAGGGCTCCTGCAACTTCATCGTTAAAATAAACAATCACCTCGGCGCCGCCTTTGCGGTGTACTTTTACGCCGTTATTTTTAAAATCCACATCCTGAATATCGATACCGACACATTCGGATACACGAATACCCGTGCCGAGCAGGAGAGAGAGCAGTGCCAGGTCACGCAGCTTTGTCTGCTCATGGTATGCAAGCTGGTGCGGGGTCAGCTTTTCCCCGGACTCCACCTCATCTAAAAGCATCGCGACTTCATCTACATCAAGCCGGATAATCTCTTTTTCATGCAGCTTTGGAGGCTTTACAAGATCTGGAGGGTTTGTCTGGATCATCTGCTTGCGGAAGTAGTAGTTATAAAAGCTGCGAAGGCTCGCCAGTTTTCTGGAAATGCCGCGTTCATCATTGGTATGCTCTACGCCGTCTTTTGTATAGACCTTTAAGTAGTTTAAGTATTCCTCGATATCCAGCGGCGTAATCATATCTAAAAAAGAAATCGGAATATTTTTCATCTCATACTTTTGACATACCGGATTGTTTTCTTGTAAAAAGGAGAAAAAAATACCAAGATCGTATGCATATGCGAGCCGGGTGCGGGAAGAGGTCGTATGCTCGGTTCCAAGAAAGAATTCCTGGCAGAAACGCGGCAGCTCCTTTGTCATTTGCCGCAGCTTTAATTCATTTTCAATTTTAACTTTTTCATGATAGGATTTTTCCATGATCGGATGATGCACCTCACTTTTTGAATGATATCGTTCTATTTCATATGCTGCTTTTTAAGGCCAGTCATCAAAGGATGCTGATAAAACTGCCGTAAACATGCGGTCTTTAATGCCGCGGTAATCCTTGCTTAATGTACCAAGCAGCTCTTTAACATACTGTCTTTTCGTATGCCCGTCAGCCGGGCAGGGGTTATGGACAACTGGAAGCTTATATTTATTTGCAAAGCCGTTAAGGTCAGCTTCAGGTACATAAAGCAACGGGCGGATTAACGTTAAGCCTGTCCGTTCCCATTCTGTTTTTGGTGAAAACGAATGGAACCTGCCTTCAAAAAACAGCGAAAGCAGCATCGTCTCAATCAGGTCATCCCGGTGATGCCCGTAGGCTATTTTATTGCAGCCTTTTTTTAAAGCCGCCTCGTTTAGCGCGCCTTTTCGAAGCTTCGCACAGAGTGAGCATGGGTTTTTTTGATTTTTATGCGCAAAAACAATGTTTTGAATATCCGTGGCAACGGCTTCAAATGGTACTTGAAGCTCTTCACAAAGTGCCTGAACCGGTTGCAGATCAAATGGTTCCAGTCCAAGATGCACCGTAATGGCGGTCAACTCAAAATGCTTTGGGTAAAAGCGCTGTAGATTTTTTAACGCATACAGCAGGGCAAGCGAATCCTTGCCGCCGGATATACCTACCGCAATGTTGTCTCCGTCTTCAATCAGGTGATAGTCATCCACTGCACGTCTGACGAAACTGAGTAATCGTTTTAGATCCATAGCTGCCTCCTTTGCATAGTTTTCATTATACAACAGTTGGAACAAAAAGTAAATAAACGTAGGCTTTTCGGCGTTCAAGTACATCAGTTTTTTTCAATTCATATTTTAGTTCTATGTCTCATTATAAAGGAGCTGTCGCTGATTGACAAGTAAGAAATCGTGCTTGTCAATCGTACAAGTACATATTATAATAGGAAGGAAAAGGGAGGATTCTAATATGAGATTTGTAATACAAAGAGTGTCCGAGGCATCCGTTACAGTAAACGGGCAAATCACAGGCAAAATCAGCCGTGGTTTTTTAGTGTTGATTGGTGTATGTGATACGGATACAAAAGAAATTGCGGATAAGATGATACGGAAAATGCTTGGGCTGCGAATTTTTGAAGATGCGGATGGAAAGACAAACTTGTCGCTGGATGCAGTCTCAGGTGCGTTGCTGCTTGTTTCGCAGTTTACCTTGTATGCAGACTGCCGGAAAGGGAATCGGCCATCGTTTATACGAGCCGGCGCACCGGATGCTGCAAATGCATTGTATGAATACATGATACAGTCATGCAGGGAGCAGGGATATGAAGTGCAGACAGGTGAATTTGGTGCGGATATGAAAGTGCAGCTTTTGAATGACGGCCCGTTTACGATTTTACTGGATTCAGAGGATTTATGATACATTTCCAGATAAGCTGTCAGAATTGCTTAAGGATCGTTTTTTTGTCCAACTATTCGTAAAAGTGTCCTTTTGCGAATAGTTGGAGATCGGTAAAACAAATGCAGGATGCGCTGCACCCTGCACCTTTTTTAATATTTCATAATCTCCTTATAACGCAGAATCATTTCTACGCACCCATCTACCCCAAGCCTTGCGGAGTTTAACGTCAGGTCGTAGGATTTGGCGTTGCCCCATTTTTTGTTGGAATAATAATTATAATAGCTGGAACGCTGTTTATCTTTTTTAACAATCATGTCTTTTGCTTTGGATTCGGTGACCTGGAATTCGGTCATTGTATTTTTTATACGGAAATCCAGGTCTGCATGGATAAATGTGTTAATCGTACGCGGAAAATCGTTTAACGCGTAATCGGCGCAGCGGCCGACGATAATGCACGATTCTTCTTCTGCAAGCTTTTTGATCGTATCAAACTGTGCCAGAAAAATCTTATGATTTAACGGCATATCTAAAAATGGCGCTGCGGTGTAGCCGGTTGCTGAATACGTATCCATCACCAGAGAATATAAAAAGCTGCTCGTTGGCTTTTCGTCCTGTGAATGAAAGATTTCTTCGCATAATCCGCTTTCTTTTGCCGCCCTGCTCAATAACTCTTTATCATAGCATTTAATACCGAGCGTTTCGCTCAGTTTTAATCCGACATCTCTTCCAAGGCTTTCAAATTCACGCCCGATTGTAATTACATAGTTCCCCATAAATGCTCCTTTCTGCATACATGATGCGGCAGTTTCTGGTTTACAGTTGCTTTCTGTTAAGACTATTATAATGCATTTTTCAGATCCTGTACAGAAAAAATTAGGAATGCTTATAATGCGGCTGCTTTTGTTGTCAGCAGCGTTTCGAAATATTCCGGCAGCGGCGCGTTAAATTCCATATAGACGTTTGTACGCGGATGGAGAAAACCGAGTGTCATCGCATGAAGGCACTGCCCTTGCAGGCGGAAGCTGCATTTGGAATGTCCGTACAATGGATCAGCCAGCAGCGGGTGCCCAATGGAGGCAAGATGCACGCGGATCTGGTGGGTTCTTCCGGTTTCCAGCGTAAACTCCAGGTAAGAATGGTGCTGGTAGCGTTCCAGCACACGGTAATGCGTGACGGCATGTTTGCCGTTTGGTACCGGACATGCCATTTTCAGGCGATTTTTCGGATCGCGCCCGATATCGAAGCAAATGGTGCCAGTATCTTCTTTTGGACAGCCGATTACAATTCCGCGGTAGCGCCTTGTAACAGAATGCTCTTTTAGCTGTGCGGCAAGGCTGTTGTGGGCGCTGTCCGTTTTGCAGATCACAAGCGAACCGGTCGTATCCTTGTCGATGCGGTGTACGATGCCGGGACGGATCTCACCGTTGATGCCGGACAACTGGTTTTTGCAGTGGTACATTACGGCATTGACAAGCGTTCCGGTGTAGTGGCCAGGCGCAGGATGTACGACCATTCCTTTTGGCTTGTTTACAACCAAAAGGTCTGCATCTTCATATAAAACGGACAGTGGAATATGCTCCGGTTCGATTGGCACTTGGACTGCCGGCGGTACACGCACAGTGACAAGCTCCCCTTCTTTTACGGCATAGCTTGGCTTTACCATACTGCCTGGTATGGATACATTGCCGGATTTAATCAGCTTTTGAAAAAAAGCCCTGGATAAGTCTGGATAAATCACAGATAAAAATTTATCCAGACGGCTGTTTTCATATTCCGCGGATACTTCAAAGGTCTGTTCCGTGGCGTTTGAAGTATCCAGATCTTGCTCTTGCATATGTGTTCCTCCGTGTTGTCCTGCCGCCTGTTTTCCTGCTATCTGGAAAACAGATGGATCTGATCAAAATCTTCATCTTTGTAATAAAACAGCATTAAAACGATTAACAGGATCGTTGAGACGGTGACATAAATGTCTGCTACGTTAAAAATAGGAAAATCGATCAGGGAAAAATAAAAAAAATCGATTACATACCCGTTCATCATGCGGTCAATGGCATTTCCGACGGCACCAGATAAAAATAAGACGGCAATCACACGCAAATATAAAAAACGCCTGGTCATAGGAATTTTGGTATATATATAGGGAATTAAAAACAGCATAATTGCTGCCATCGTAAGAAACAAGGCTTTCTGCCCCTGCAGCAGCCCAAATGCGGAGCCTCTGTTTTCCAGATACAGCAGCTCAAACACACCGGGAATCATTGGAAACGCGGCACGTCCGCGCAGCATCTGCTGTGCCGCCTGCTTGGATGCCTGGTCGATCCCGATGAGCAGGATGGTGCATAGAAAAAAACACAGCATCTGTTTCGGTTTTATTTTGCTCTGTTCCATAAAATCACTCCTTGTATGCTTAGCAATAGACTTTATAGCGGTATTTGATGCGCCCTTTTTTGGTTACGCCGTCAATCGTTTCGATCTGAAATTTTCCATAGTGGCGTACAGACAGGATGTCCCCATTTTGGCATAAATAATCATTTTGCTGGATTTTTTTTGCATTTAAAAAAGCATTGCCTTCCGAAATAATTTTTTGCGCGCCGGATCTTGGCAGTTTGCAAATATCAGCCAGGATCGTGTCTAATCTGAAAGAAGAGACAATGCCGTCTTTTTCCTGAAATACCGGATGATAGTCAAACGACGCGGCAGAAAGCTGCTGTGCGGTTACGTTTGTGCGGCGTATTTTTATACAGTTCTCCATTAGATAGCTGCTGACAGACTCGGTACAAAATACGGCGATGCGGTCAGCAAGCATTAAAATATCCCCCAGCATTTCCCGTTTGATGCCGAGGTTCATAAGCGCGCCCAATACGTCCCGGTGTGTCAAAGCTTCGGCAAATTTCGGATGCGAGGGTGTAAACTGGATCGTCTGGATCGGGTATTCCCAGACATAATAAAGAGCATCAGGGATAAAAGCAACCATCTGACGCTCTGCATAATCATAACCACCAAATGTCTCAAAAGAACTGTACAGCTCTTTGCTGACCTGGTGAAAAATATTTAACTCGTTCAAATTTAAAAAATTACTGAAGGTTACGATATTCTTATCTTCGGCACGTTTGGATAAATCAATAAAACGCTTTTTCAAGTATGCTGTCTCCTGGTCCATAGCTGTTTCCTTCCTAATATTCCATACGGATCGACGTCTGATCGTAGGAATCAATAAAATTTTGAAAATCACCGGAAATATCGACATTGGCAGGAGTAATAATAAATATGTAGTTGGATATTTTTTGTAAATTGCCGCTGATTGCGAAACAGGAACCAGATGCAAAATCGATAATCCGCTGTGCAATATCAACGTCGAGCCCTTCTACATTTAAAATCACCGGGCGGTTCATTAACAGGGTTTCTGTAATCTCCCGCGCATCTTCAAAAGAAATCGGCTTAATCACGCATACTTCCATGCCGGAGGACGTTGCTTTTTTCGAAGACGGGCGCATAGGTGTCACTTTGCTGCTGGACTTTGGCGCCGGACGCTCCCGGTTGCGGTTGATATCGATTGGCTGGTTGGCGTTCGCGCCGGACTTATAACCGGATTCTTCTGGTTCTTTTGCCTGGCGGCGGCGTTTCGGTGCTGGTTCTTCTTCGTCTTCCTCATCATAGTAATCATCATAGTAATCTTCATCATCGTCTGGATTCATATGCATTACATTTAAAAGGGAATCTACTAAACTCATATATCTCTCCTATTTTTTACAGGCAGTCCAAAATCTGGACTGCTAGATGAAAAATTTTTGTAGTGCCTATCACTTATTATGATACTCTCTTTCGCCAAAGATCCCAGTCCCTACCCGGACGATAGTCGCTCCTTCTTCGATCGCTACCGCATAATCTCCGGTCATGCCGATGGAAAGCACGTGCATGTCTATATTATCTATGTTTTTGCGCCGAATGTCAACAGCTAATTGCCGGATTTCCTGAAAATATTTGCGGTTTTTCTCTGGATCTTCCACGTAAGGAGCGACTGCCATCAATCCTTCCACATGCAGGCTGTCCAAATGTGCGACTTCTTCAGCAAGCAGCAGCGTGTCTGCTTTGGAAACGCCGAATTTTGTCTGCTCGTCTGCGATATTGACTTCCAAAAGGACAGGCATCACAAGCTTGTGCTTTTTTGCCTGGATATTGATCTCTTCAGCGAGGCGGTACGAATCGACGGAATGGATCATGCACACTTTGTCAATAATATATTTTACTTTGTTTCGCTGCAAATGGCCGATCATATGCCAGCGGATGTCCGCAGGGAGCTTGTCGTACTTCTCGCAGATCTCCTGCACTTTGTTTTCGCCGAAATCACGCACGCCTGCATCGTAGATTTCTTGCAGCATTTCTACAGGCTTTGTCTTGCTGACTGCAACGAGCGTGACATCTGCTCGTTTGCGGGCACCTTTTTCACATGCAGCCTGTATGGTTTGTTCTACATTTTTCAAATTTTCTTTTAACATCTTTCTTCCTTTCTGACAGATCAGCCTGTCATAATAAGCTGCCCTTCTTCCACGGCATCGCCATCGAGCGCGATATGGTCGTACTGTGTGATTCCGTAGGTTGTCTGGGATTTTATAATTGTGTAATTGTCATTGCTGAATAACGGTTCAATCTGTCTGAACACTGCATAGCCGCGGTTAATGTTATATACGCCTTTGAGCTTTGCGGTATTTTGCACTTCATAGCGGTCGGTGGAATCTTTTCTTGCAACCCGGTCGCCGCGTTTGATTTTGGGATCTGAGATGTAAGCGGTCCAGGTTTCGCTGTCGGCATTTTCCACGCCGTTTTCGTCTGCGTCTTTATCAATATAGTAGACGGTGACTGGCACAAACTCGGATTTTGTAAACGTGCCGTTTTGCTGGCGGTGTTCTACGTACAGCCCGGTTTCGCTGGATGTGTCGCTGCTTGTCAGATAGGAATACGGCACAAGCTCAAATGTTTTTGTGGCAATGGAGCTGTTTGGGATCTTAAGCCCGGTCTGCTGGTCTAATAAAATATTGATATCGACATAGCGCTCGTCTGCATAGCGGATCATGCCGTTGCGCAGGCTTAAGATCAGGTAGTCCTGCCCGCCCCTGCGTTCGATCGTATAGTTTGCCCACGCCGTTGACTGGTCTTTCTTAAAGCGGATCTGCGTTACTTCCCCGCCCTGCAATTCATTTTTCATTGCCTGGTCTAACTGTACGGCGATCTGCCAGTTTTCATCGGTAATCAGCTTGTACAGCGGCTGCCCGCTCTCGACGGCGCCTTCGGTCTTTAGGCTTTGCTTTTTATGCGCGGACTGGTCAAAAAGCCCGGGCGACAGCGCGTCTGTGGTAATGTTTTCCATCCCGTCTGTATAATAGGCGACGACGCCAGGTTCATTGGCACGGTAAAGGTGGAACGTCTGGTTGTCTTTGGCAAATTCTGTATATTCTGAAATCACGCCTAGGGCACTTAAGTTCACGGCTTCCATAAGCTGGCCGCTTAAGTCGGATTTAAAATTATAAGTGGAATAAAAAGAAAGGTCATCGTAGCTTTGTGCGTAATCGCGGATGGAACTGTGAATGCCGCCCATATTTTCTTTTGTCAAAACGCTGCTTACATCTACGGCTTCGTTTAACCGTTCGGAAACATTGCCGTTTTCATCGACAGAACAAAGCAGCGTTCCTTTGGAAGCTTTTGTATGGTCTTTCAAATAAAAATCCAATTTTCCGCTCTGCTCTGCGTTTACAATCGTTTCTTTGCGCAAAATCAGCCCTGTGTAGGAAGTGTTGACCTCGATCGTGCCCTTTGCGACCTCGTAGCTTTTTACATGCACCTGCGTTAAATAGGTGTAAACATTATAAACCATATAAAACGCGACAAACATAAAGACGATCACGCCGATATTCATATGCATTCCGCCGGGAAACCGGACAATTTTTTTTCTCCTTTTTCTCGTATTCCTTCCTGCCACTCGTATTCCTTTCTATGTTATGATTTTTTTACGCAGATCCGTCTTTCTGTTTGATTCCCAAATCGTTAAGACGGGACATAAAGCTGCGGTACTGCCGTTGTGTAAGAAAATCCTGTTCTGTAAAGGGCCGCTTGTAGGTGACGTTTATTTTCTTTGCAGCGTACTTTGCTGCCTGCCGCATCGTCTGGCCAGGCAGAACAATATAGTCCGCGTCTGGATTGCTCATATATGCCGGATCAAATGAATTGTTGTGATCGAACAATGGATGCAGCCCTTTTAGCTTTGTTGTATCGGTATCGTAACAAAATCCCCAGTTACGGGAATGCCTGTCTGGATTTGAGATCAGATAGTCTACGATACACATCTGATAAAAATGCTCGGCATCTATGCTTAAGACGTAATGGATAAAGCTCTTTTGCGTACGGTTGCACCAAGCTTCCATCACGCCTGCATCGACAATACTTGCAGTGTCAGTTGTGACACAGGGACATTTGCAGCAATAATCGCCATCGTCTTCGGCATGTTCATAAGATACGTGCGGGATCTCTAGCTGGTCGAGCAGCTTTGAAACCATAACTTCGATATGAGACTCATAGCCTTTTTTATATAAATACAGCCTGCCATTTTCCCGTTTCCAGCCTTTGGCGTAGGCGCCGTCCGTCGTTGTCTCTGGAGTTGTAATGCTTCCCTGCAAAGATAAGGAACTGCCGCGCAGCGCTACCTGTGTAAAAATCTCGTTTAATGGATTTTCCCGGATCGAAACATCCTGCCATAAAATTTGGTCGCTACAGAGCTTTACCCAATAATCGTCTAATAAAGAGATGCCTTTGCATAAAAAGGCAACACGTAATTTATCATGCTGGTTGTTTCCAAGAAGGTTATATATTTTTTTCGCATTTTTGCGTGATAACGGCAATACGCGGCTGCTTAGAAAATCCTGTACGCTTCTTATATTGTGAACGATTTTCCAGGCATACTGCAAGTCCTGGCTGATCACATGCTCGAACCGGTCTTTGAGATCATACGGCAGCAAATCCTGCCGGTATACTTCAAAAATATATTCATCTGGATTCATTTTAAGCAATGGGATATCTTTTAACATTAACAGCATATCGATCCTCACTTTTCTGTAAAAAATTTCATGCATGAATCGCAAAATAACGTCCATACTATTCAAAAAGGAGGTAATTGTTATGAATTCAAAATTTTTAGATTACACGCTGCTTACCTTAGTCATTATAGGAGCCATTAACTGGGGCCTGATCGGATTTTTCCGGTTTGACCTGGTAGCATTCCTTTTTGGAAATATGTCCTGGCTTTCCAGAATCGTATATGCGTTCGTAGGAATCGGCGGGCTGTACCTGCTCAGTGTCTATGGGCGTATCCGCTCTATGGACCAGGCATAAACGCAGCCGGTAAAATAAAAATACAAGCAAAGAATCCAGCCCATTTTCCACTTACAGGCAATCGCTGCAAGACTAACTGAAAGTAAAGGGCTGGATTTTTTGCTGGTATTTTACAGGGATACAATCACTTTTGCTTTTGCACATTCTGGAAGATTATGCTCATCCTTTGAGATGCTTAAAATAAACCTGACGTTATATTTTTCGCTGATAATGTCCAGCTTTTCGATCGCGTGCTGTAGCTGGTCATCTTTTAACCCTGCAATCGTAACAAAGCTGTCCAGATACATTTCCTGCAAATCGTGATCCTGCGATACAATGCCGCAGATAAATCCTAAAAATTCATCACAGTTAGCAACCGGGAAATCCGTTACGTTAATCAGACGGATCTTATTGTTCAGTTCATACATATGCTTCTGGCTCTTGTCCAGATATACGACATTCCCCTGTGCGTCCTTGATTGCTGTATTTGCCTTGTCCAGCAAATGCTTTGTCTTCCCTTTCCCTTTTTCGCCACAAATAATTTCGACCATTACTCTTTTCCTCCTGCATGTTATTAGCTGACGTATCGAACTATTTTCGAACTTTTCCTGATTGGATAGGACTATTATAAAATACTTTTCGTTAAAATACAACTGGTATTTCGAAAAATGCGGTTCGAATTCTTTTTCCGGCTATAATTTCAGCAGCTCTGCCATAAACTGGTAGAGCACATCGCTGCTTTCTGCCTTTAATACAATGGAGATCAGCTGTTTTGCATCTGCGTTTTTGCTGTATAGTGCCAGACAGTATCCGGCTGCATTGGTAGTGCCCGTTTTGCCGCCAAGTACCGTAACGCCTTCCGGCACCTGTGCTTCGCCTGTTAAAAATTTATCGGTTGTTTCCCATTCCTGCGTCACCGAAGCGCCGGAGGCGTCTTTATAGACGGCTGTATATTTTGCTGTTTTGGCAATCGTTTCAAATTCTTCATACTGTAATGCTGCGTTTAATAATAAATACAGGTCATAGACACAGGTATAATGGTTTTCGTCATGCAGCCCATGCGGATTGGTAAAATGGGAATGTGTCGCCCCAAGTGCCGCCGCTTCTTCGTTCATCAGTACCGCAAAGCTTTCCGCGCTGCCGGATACGTGCTGGGCAATCGCATCGGCAGCATCGTTGCCGCTTTCTAAAAGCAGCCCATATAGCAGCGCCCGCAAAGAAAGCTGGTCGCCGGTATGCAGCCCGCAGACAGAAGAATCGCCTGCCTGGCTTGCGGCAGCGGCACTTACGGTAACGATGTCATCCAGATCTGCATGTTTCAGCGCCGTATAAGCGGTTAAAATCTTTGTCGTACTTGCCGGATACAGCTTTTTATGCATATTTTTCGCATATGTAATGGAGCCTTCTTCCAGATGAAAGACTCCGGCAGCCTCTACCGCCGACGCGTCGGGTGCGTTTGCCATCGGCGCAGGTTCTCCGACACACAACTGCTGTGCGAAATAAGGAACTGACTCAAAAACAGCCAGGTCTTTGGTGCCGTCTTCTTCTTGCTGCTGTACATAGCGGATCGAAGTCCCGTAGACGTCATAAGGATGCTCCAGCTCATAATCTTTTGTCCCGCAGCCATATAAAAACAGTGCTCCTGCTGCGGCAAGCGCTGCAAACCGCATGGAAATCCATTTGTTACCTGTACATTTCACGCCACTCCAAATCTCCTCTGTCCAATGATTTAATTAAAAGCTCTGCTGTGGCAAGGTTGGTTGCCAACGGAATATTATACGTGTCACATAGTTTTACGACGTTGTTCACGTCCGGCTCATGGGATTTTGGTGTCATCGGGTCTCTTAAAAATATGACAAGATCGATATCATTTTGTTCAATTTGTGCGCTTAGCTGCTGTGCGCCTCCCAGATGTCCGGCAAGATATTTGTGGATCGAAAGGTTTGCGACTTCTTCGATCAGCCTTCCGGTTGTACCAGTTGCAAATAGTTCGTTTTTACACAAAATTCCCCGGTACGCGATACAAAAATTCTGCATAAGTTTTTTCTTCGAGTCGTGTGCGATTAATCCGATATTCATTTTGTATATCACCCCGCCTTAATATTTTTTCGGTTGCAAGCCCACATTTAGTACAATACCTATTCCTATATACAAGGTTACCAGCGACGTCAAGCCATAACTGACAAATGGCAGCGTCAGTCCGGTGTTCGGCAGTATTCCGGTTGTAACAGAAATATTGACAAAGCTTTGAAATGCGATTAACGCTGCCATGCCGCAGCAGATCAGGCGTCCGGCAAGATCTTTTGCCTTTCTTCCGATAAATACGCATTCCAGTGCAATCAGCATCAGCAGTATGATGATCGCGGCAGCTCCGACAAAGCCCAGCTCTTCCCCGGCGACAGAAAAGATAAAATCGGTATGTGGTTCTGATATAAAGTTTCCGTTTTTTACAGAGTCGAAATTGTCATTGTTTAATCCTTTGCCCCATAACTGCCCGGAACCGATCGCCATAATGGAATTTTGCTGCTGGTAGGCATAATCTGGATATTTCTGCGGATAACGCCATGCCAGTATGCGCAAAAGCTGGTAGCCTTTGATAATTTCCTGATCCGGCTGCATAATCAGGTAGAGCACTACAAGAAACGCTGGGATACAAATAGCAGCCGCCCCTGCAATTATTTTATAACTTATTCCCCCAACAAACAAGAGGGTAATAAAAATTAATGCAGTAACAATCGTGGTCGAAAGATCCGACTGCAATACCAGCACCAGAGGAATCCCTACAAGCACAGCGGCTACGGCAAGTGCGCGAAACGTGCTGATCTGCTCCTGGTAGCGCATAAAAAACGCTGAAAAAAATAAAATAATCGCAATCTTAGACAGCTCAGAGGGCTGGAACTGGATCGAACCGATTTCCAGCCAGCGGCTCTGTCCATGCGATTCCGTTCCTTTTAATATAACGGCAACGAGCAGACCGATATTTGCAAAATAGATGGGCCAGACCAGCTTTAGCAGGAACGAATAGTCGATTAAGGAAAGCACGAGCAGACAAAAAAGCCCAAGCGCCATACCCATGATCTGACGGTTTTGCAGGGACTGTCTTGCGCTTCCGACTACCATCACCCCGATCACCGTAATCCCGATGACATACAGGCACAGGCGGATACGGTAATTTCGAAAGGAATACATTTTAAACATCTTATCAATCCTCCGGGCTTTTTCAAATCGTATTTATATTATTGATATTCAGGCTGGTGCTTCACGCATAAAATAGGAATATTTGCATACAGCGCCGGCACGCTTGCGTTATGTGTCGGTGAAGCCGTCCTTGTAATCTGGATGTCCAGCCCTTCAGTGTCGATCTCCATATATTTGGAGATGACCTGGATAATATCGTTTTTTATCATTTCCAGCATATCCGCGGAACAGTCTGTCCTGTCCGAAATTAAAAGGAGCTTGAGCCGGTCCATCGCCACATCTTTGGAATTCCTTCGGAATATAAATCGTAAAAATCTCATCAAAACCGCCTCCTATACCCGTTTTGTCAAGCCGCGGAACCGCTGGAACCATACTTTTTTCTGGTTTAAGTCCATGATCGGCAGCTTCTCACCGTCAATCCGGCGGCAGATGTTATGATATGCCTGCCCAGACATCGAATCCAGCCCGGACAATGGCTCTCCCTGGTTTGTGGAAATCACGATATTTTCATCATCCGGCACAGCGCCGATTAAAGGGATCGGCAGGATCTCGCAGACGTCTTTTAAAGACATCATATCCCCGCGCTTTACCATGTCCATGCGCACGCGGTTAATTAACAGCTCGATCTTTGGCATCTGTGCCGCCTTTAATAAGCCGATAATGCGGTCTGCGTCACGGATCGCAGATACTTCCGGCGTCGTAACGACAATGGCGCGGTCTGCGCCGGCGATCGCATTTTGAAATCCCTGTTCAATGCCAGCAGGACAGTCCAGAAGTATGTAATCAAAATCCTCCCGCAGCTCGTCGGTCAGCTTTTTCATCTGCTGCGGCGTAACTGCTGTTTTATCGCATGTCTGTGCGGAAGGAATCAGGGAAAGGGTCGGATGGCGCTTATCTTTGATTAACGCCTGCTTTATGCGGCAGCTTCCTTTGATCACATCTACCAGGTTGTAGACAATCCTGTTTTCAAGCCCCATCACAACGTCCAGATTCCGTAATCCGATATCTGTATCGATCAAAACAACCTTTTTGCCAAGCGTCGCAAGTGCGCACCCTACGTTCGCAGTTGTAGTCGTCTTGCCGACGCCGCCTTTTCCTGATGTAATTACAATCACTTCACACATAATTATGAATCCTCCTGATTTATGAATTTTACAATAAATCTTTTGTACAAGGTTCCATGATGACATGCCCGTCCTGGACACGCGCTATCTGCGGTGAAAATGCTTCTCCTTCTTTTTCTTTTTTGCGGCGGAGAAAGCCGCCCTTTTTTTTGCCGCCGCTTTCCGGCGGGATAAACAGGATGCGCCCGATCTGGAGCTGTCCTGTATCTATAGATAATGCCGCTATATATGCAGCTAAATCCCCGTATGCCCCGGCATGGGCATATCCGTCCAGTGCGCCAAAGACAATCAGGCTTCCTGCGGCTGTAACCTTTGCTCCTTTTGGCACGTTTCCGATAATAATAAGCCCCGCATCGACCTCGATATTGTCTCCCGGCTTTAAAGAACCATAGTGGAACAGCGCATGGTTTGTAACACGTTCCCTGATTAACGCTTCGGTCTGCCGCAGCAGGCAGGCTTCCTGCACCTGCTCCTGCTGTGCGTCCATAATACAGATAATATTAATGCTCGTATGTGCCTCGATTACTGCAATCAGCTCGTATTCCTGCTCGGGCGTCAGGCTGTAGCCTTCAAATGAGATCCCTATATTGGCATTTTTAAAAAAGGCTCCAGACTCTGCGAATTTTTCTATAACCGCCTCCAATAGCTCTGGAAACGCAGCCTCTTGATTCAGCACAAGGTGAATCCCATAGGATTTGCTTTTTATAACGACTGCCTGTGTCAAAATCCTGTTCTCCTTTCTGCAATACTTTCTGTGCAATATTTTTATCCTGTTATCGTTTGCTCACTGCGGCTAATCGGTCACTCCGTTTGTCGAATCGTCTACATTTCTCGCTTTTCCGGTAATCAGCTTGTCTTTTTCTTCCAGGTTAAAGCAGTATTTTAAAATCTGTGCAGACACATCCGCGGCATTGTGGGACGTATAGCCGTAGGCAATTCTTGTTGCAATCGAGATCTCAGGGTCTTTAAACGGCGCGTAGCCGACAAACAGGGCGTGGTTGCCGCGTGTCGGCACCTGCTGTGCCGTACCGGTCTTGCCTGCTACGACAATCGGAAAATCCTGGAATTCTTTCGCATTTGCCACAACGAGCCGGTTGCCGTTTTGGATCGCTTTCCATGTGCTGTCTGAGATATTGTCCATTTTGTTTTTAATCGTCGGCTCGTATGTTTTAAGCACCTTGCCGTTATGGTCTGTCATCTTTTTTAACAGCGTATAGTTGTAGACCGTTCCTTTGTTGGCAACGGCGGTCACATAGCGCGCGATCTGTACGGTGGCATAATTGTGGTTGGACTGCCCAATCGCTGCCATAACCGGGAACTGGCTTGCAATCTCCGGCTGGTTTTCCGGAATCTCGATGCCGGTGGTGTCCCCGAATCCAAATTCCGATGCATAATCCGTGATTTTGCGGATACCTGTCGGATCGCTGTACGTATTTCCTACAAGGCTTAAATCATAGCCGACCTGGTAAAAGAAATAGTTGCATGAGACGCGGATTGCGTTGGTTACATCCATCCAGCCGTGGCGCCCTGGGTGAATCCAGCACCTTGGCTCGTTGTCGACCAGCTCAAATTTGCCCAGGTTGTTGATTTTTGTAGACGTTGTAATGACGCCTTCGGTAAGCCCCGCTGTCGCGGTTACCATTTTAAATGTGGAACCAGGCGCCGTGCGCTCCTGCGTCGCCCGGTTATACATCGGCCGGGATAAGTCGGACTGCAGCTTTGCAAAATATTCCGCGTCTACGGTATTTGCCAGCAGGTTGTTGTCATAGCCCGGATAAGATACAAGCGCCTTTAATTCTCCGGTTTTTACGTCCGTAATGACACATGACGCCGTACAAGGGTCAAGCGCAAGCTGTGCAGGCGTAAGCTCAATATTTTGTACCTTCTGTTTTAAAAAGGTAAACGCTGACATTGTGCCGTTTTCAAGCTGCGCGCGTTTTTCATCGTCTTTTTTTATGACCTTTTGGTCGTATAAGATCAGGCAGAGCTGTGTGCCGCTTACCATATCCTGTTTAATCAGATACTGGTAGATCTTTTTCTGGAAGCCTTCGTCTTCTTGAAGCTGATTGGTAATATAGTCGATCAGGTCACGGTAGATTTCGGAAGAATCCGAATATTCCTCTTCAGTCTGGAAAATATTATAATCAATCCAGCCTGCATGGATACAGTGCTCCAAATAAGCTTTTAGGCTGATCGTCTCATCTTTTGTCCAGGCGAGGTACGTTTCGTCCGTTTTATCGATTTTATCACTTAACAGCACACCGCGCTCCTGGAGCATGGAAATAATATAGCTGTAATAATTCTGGTATTCTTCAGGCGCAGCCTGATAAGCTTCCGGTGCCGCCGACGTGCACTGCTCCCGCAGCCTTGCGATTACCGAATCAAAGTGGCTGTCATAGATCGCCTGTACGTTTCGCTCGGTCGGGCTTGCTTTTTTATTTGTAAAATGCGACGTATCGATAATGCCGTTGTTAATCAGCGTAAAATAGACGTCGTAGATCGGTATTTTAATATCCGATGCTTTTCCGGTCGTATTGACAAATTCCTTTACGTTAATAATCTTATTAAACAAAATACCAGCAAGCTCCTGCTCCAGCAAATGGTAAACTGCTTTTTGCAGGTCGGCGTCTATGGACAGGTAAATATTGTTGCCGGCAGAAGGCTCCTTGTGGTCGGTCGTTTCAAGCTCCTTGCCCATAACGTCTACAAACACCGTCTCTGAGCCTTTTGTGCCCTGGAGATGTTCGTCCATGACCTGCTCGATTCCAGATTTTCCGATGACGTCAGTGAGCGCGTACGAATCGTTTTTTTCGGACAGCTCTTCGTATTCTTCGGTGGAGATCTTGCCGGTATACCCGATCATAGATGCAAAATAAACACTGTCGTCGTATTTGCGGATATAGTCCTCTTCGATGTCTACGCCTTGCAGGTCGGCTTTATTTTCTTTGATATAAGCCATTGTTTTCTCACTGACGCCGGTGGCAATCGTGGTGGAGATATATTTTTGATAAGCGTTTTGGGCCAGTGCGTAGCGGATGACCATAATTTTATATTTCATTTCCGGGGAATAATCCGTACTTTCCAGATTGTATTTATCTTCACCGCATAAGTATGCGATGATCTGGTCTTCAGTCGCCTCTGCGGTATTGTATTTTAACTCTTTATCCCAGCCAAGGTCGTCGATTTTACGCTTTCCGTAAATATCCGCACGGAAGCGCATCAGCCTGGTCCCTTCTACAGTAAACGCAAATTTTCCGTTTTTTTTCAGGCGGATATTAAAATCGTTGACAAAGCTGTCCCCGTTTTCTTCGAGCACGCCCAGCACCTTTGCGATAATGCTGTTTAACGCTTCGTTGCGCTCGGCGGATTTTGCATAAGTACCATTATCTTCCAGCGTTACCTTATAAGTCAGCTCGTTGTAGGCAAGTACTTTGCCGTTGCAGTCAAAAATATTGCCGCGCGTCCCGTTTAATACGCGTTCCTTGCGGATGCGAAGCGTATAGTTGTTCTGGTAGGACTGCCCGTTTACAATCTGGAGGGTAAACAGCCGGTGCAGCAGTACGCCTCCCATAAAAAGAATCAGCAGGGAAAGCACAAGCAGCCTTGATTTAAAAAAGCTTTTTAAAAAATCCTTGACGGAATCATATTCATACAAATTTTATACCACTCCTTTTTTCTACAGCCTCCAGCTTTTGGTTGATTTTAAGCAGTACCGGATACAGAACAATCATAATCAATACCGTATAGACAAGCTCCGGGATGATCACATGCAGCAGGTAATAGCCAAAGTGAAACTGCCCCCGGAACATAAATTTTAAAATATAAACTGCAACATTATAGACAATATCGCTGACAGAAATCAAAAGCATCGGCAGCTTGATATCGTCTGGAAAGAAAAATTTGCGGAACATACCGTTGCAGTATCCTGCATACATATAGACAAGGGCATAAAATCCGAAAATCGTCCCGTAAAAGGCGTCAAAGACCAGCCCTGTAAAAAAACCGATGTACATGCCTTCCTTGCGGCCGCGCATAAAGCCAAACGAGGATACGACGACAATCAGAAGGTTCGGCGCGATCGAAGCGAATGCCAGCGCCTGAAACAGTGTTGTCTGTAATAAAAAGCAGACGAATATAATTAAAAATACAGTAAGTTTTCTCCTCATGCCTTTTTCCTTTTTAGTTTTGCGCTGACTGCACGGACTGCTTTTTATCCAGGATCACGAGCACATGCTTGATATGTTCAAAATCCACCGCAGGCGTAATCGTCCCGGACTTTGTCAGGTTGTTTGCATCGGTATTTAATTCGTTGATCTGCCCGATTAATAAGCCCGGCACATATTTGCTGCTTGTATAGGAAGTCACGACCTGGTCGCCGATTGCCGCCTTGTTTTTTTCATCCGATAAGTCGGTAAAGCCGATGACCTGCTTTTCGCTCATCATCTCCAGGTCTCCGTTGACAAAGCATTTGTCAGAAGTCGTCAGCACCATCGCGCTGACGCTGTTGCGGTCGTCGATAATGGAACGGACATTGGCAAAGTTCGGCCCGACATTCGTTACGATCCCAACCAGCCCGCTGCCTGCGATTACGTTCATATCCACTTCGATCCCGTCTTTGGAGCCTTTATCGATAATAAACGTATCAAACCAGTTGCCTGCGTCTTTTCCGATAATGCTTGCCCCGATTTTTTCGTATTTGTACTGTTCATCCAGGTCTAACAGCTTTCGCATGTCTTCAATGTCGTACTGCTCCATTTTATAGATGCTAAGCTCTGTCGTAAGCTCGTCCACCTGCGCCTGTAGCTGTTCGTTTTCTGCCATTACGTCCGCAAGCTTTGCCAAGTTGTCCTTGACGCCGCCTGCCCAGGAGCCGATTTGGTTAATTCCTTTCTGCATCGGAATAAACGCATAGCCAGCCGCGGTGTTTAAAGGCGTAAAAGGCACGTCGAACAAAAAGCTGGCAAACATAGCGATAATACACAACACAGACAGTGACCAGAGCATATATTTTGCCGGGATGCGGCGGCGGGATTTTCTTCTTCTTCTCATACCGCAGTCCTCTATTTGTAGATACTGGATTTTAAGCTGTATGCAAGATGCTTGTATTCGTTGTCGGATACGATTTTGATCAGCCCCTGCGCAACCGTTTCTTCCGGGTTGTCGCAGCAGTTGACCTTGATATTGGTAATCTGCTTAAACAGCTCGTCTAACTTGTCGATCTTAGAGCTGCCTCCGGTAATATAGATGCCTGCGTAAATAATATCTTTTGCAAGCTCCGGCGGCGTCTTTTCTAAGATCAGCTTGATATTTGTACAAATATTGGTCAGATGGTCGCGGATTGCCTCATAGACAATCGAGGCGGTAATCTCCATCTCAATCGGCAGGCCGCTGACCACATCCCTGCCTACGATGACCAGCTTGTCTTCCCTGCCTTCCAAGGCGCAGCCAAGCTGCTCCTTTAAGGAACAAGCCGTCTTTCTGCCGATCACAAGGTTATAGTTTTTACGGATATAGCTGATAATCGATTCATCCAGGCGGTTGCCGCCAAAGTGCAGCAGGTGGCTGATAACGAGCCCGCCCAGCGAAATAATAGAGATCTCTGTCGTATCCGCGCCGATATCAACGACCATAATGCCCGTCGGCTCGTTGACATTAAGCCCAAGCCCTACGGCGTCCGCGATCGGCTTTTCACACAAAAGGACGCTCCTTGGCTTTGCCTTGCTCTTAAAAAAGATATCGGAAAACGCCTTTTTTTCCACTTCTGTAATGTCTGTCGGCACAGCGACGACAAATTCTGCGCCGCGGGTCTTGCCCTTTGCATTTTTTTCCAGAAATTCAAACAACATTGTCTGCATATTGTTATAGTCTGCGATCACGCCGTTTACAATCGGAAACGTGACTTGAATCTGGTCTGGCGCCTTTTCATACATCGCATATGCGTCGTTGCCATAGGAATACATCTGATTTTTGTTAATAATCGCAATCGTATTTTTTTCGTTTAAAATCGTTCCGCTGGCTTTGCAGTAAATTTTTAAATTGGCAGTGCCTAAATCCACACCATAAATATTTGCTGACATCATTCTTGTCTCCTATTCAGGGATCAGAGCAATCCCTTTTCTCTAAAACTGTAGTATTTGTGATCGCCGATAATAATATGGTCTGACAGCTCGATTTGCAGCATTTTCCCACATGCGGCGATGCAGTCTGTGACTTTTTTATCCTCACGGCTAGGCTGCGACCTGCCGCTTGGATGGTTATGCAGAATTATGATCGAAACTGCCTGTGCCTGCAATGCCTGGATAAAAATATCCCGCGGCGATACAATCGAAGCGTTTACGCTCCCGACCGTCAGCGTACGCTCGCCAAGATAGCGGCATTTGCTGTCTAGCATACAGACGACAAAGTTCTCCTTTGGCTCATGCCGCAGCTTTTCCATATAAAAATCAGCGACTTCCTTAGGAGAGGTAAAACTGATCTTCATGCTGCGCCCTGTCCTTGCAATGCGCCTTGAGATCTCCGCAATGCATTTTAGCTGGATCGCTTTTACTTCGCCGATGCCTGGATACTCCATCAGCGTGCGCATATTGTAGTCGTACAGGTTCATCAGGTTGCGGTTTCCTTTTTCCAGGATCATTGCCGCAAGCTCGATCGATGTGTGTGCTTTTGTCCCGGTACGGATAAAGACTGCCAAAAGCTCTGCGTCTGACAATGCTTCCGGCCCGTAGTACTTGCATTTTTCATAGGGCCTTTCGGTATCCGGTAGTTCTTTTACAGTGAAATGTTTCTGCATATGCTCTCCTCCTTTTTGCTCTCTATCAGGCATAAAGCGCAGGGAGGATATTAGTAATTCTATAATATTAACATATTCATCCAAGTTTCACAAGATTTCGCTCATAAAGTTTTTGTAAAGACATCAAAATTCCATATTTTGCATGATACCAGGTCAGCCCGCCCTGAAAATATACGTTGTATGGCTCACGCAGCGGCGCGTCCGCGCTTAATTCAATCGACGAGCCCTGTACAAAGGCGCCCGCCGCCATAATTACTTTGCTGTCGTAGCCGGGCATGTCCCAGGGCTGCGGCGTCACAAAGCTGTCTACCGGCGCTGCTGCCTGGATGCCTTCGCAAAAAGCACACAGCCGCTCCGGGGAGCCAAGCGTAACCGCCTGGATAATATCATAGCGCGGTTCGTTTGCATCCGGTACGCAGGAAAATCCGAGCTGTCCGTATAAATTGGCGGCAAATATCGCGCCTTTTAACGCGCCCGCGGTCACGACCGGAGCCTGAAACAGCCCCTGGTAAAACGACTGGATCACGCCTAAGGACGCGCCGACTTCTTTGCCAAGCCCCGGCGACGTCAGGCGGTACGCGGCATTTTCCACACACTGCTTTGTCCCGACGAGGTAGCCGCCGATCGGTGCCAGCCCGCCGCCTGGATTTTTAATCAGGGAACCGACGGTTAAGTCGGCTCCGGCGTCAGACGGCTCGGTTTCCTGTACAAATTCCCCGTAGCAGTTGTCCACCATGCAGATAATCGCAGGATTGATTTGCTTGATAAACGCGACCATCTTAGCGATCTGCTCTACGGAAAGCGTCGGGCGTGCCTGGTAGCCTTTGGAGCGCTGGATCGTTACCATTTTAGTGTTGTCATGAATGGCATTTTTCATTCCTTCATAGTCAAATTTTCCATCGGGAAGCAAATCGACCTGCCGGTAGGTGATGCCGTATTCGGCAAGGGAGCCGGTCGACGGGCGGATGCCGATCACTTCTTCTAATGTATCGTAAGGCTTTCCCGAAGCAGACAAAAGCTCATCGCCCGGGCGCAGGTTTGAAAAAAGCGCCAGCGCCAATGCATGGGTACCGCAAGTAATCTGCGGCCGCACAAGCGCATCTTCGGTGTGAAAGCAGTCCGCATAGACTTTTTCCAGCGTATCCCTGCCGTAGTCGTCGTATCCGTAGCCGCTGCTTTGCGCAAAGCAGGCGGAGCTGACTTTGTTTTTGCGCATGGCATGGATGACTTTTAACTGGTTGATCTGCGCGGTTTCATCGATTTTTTCAAAGCGTCCGGTTAACTGCGCGGCAACGCTTTCTCCAAAATCCGCAACTTCTTTACTGATGCCCATTTGCTTGTAAATTTTTGTAAATTTGCCGTCACTCATTGCCCGCTTTGTATTCCTTTCTCCGTTAATATAGCATTCATATAGGATAAAATTTTGTCGTTATCATAAGAAAACATTTGTTTATTCAGCCAAATCACTTCTTTTTCCCGCCGAAACCACGTAAGCTGACGCTTGGCAAAGTGCCTGGTATCCCGCTTGATTACCGCAACCGCCTCTTGCAGCGTACATTCGCCGTCAAAATATGCAAACAGCTCCTTGTAGCCAAGCCCCTGCATAGACACAAGTTCTTTTGTATATCCCATGTCCCGCAGCTTTTCGACTTCATTTATGAGTCCCTTTTCGACCATTTGATCCACACGCCTGTCAATCCGTTCATACAGCCTTGTTCTGCTGTCGTTTAAGACAAAATAGGCGGCATTGTAGGGCGTTTCTTTTTGATGCTCCCTTTCATTATGCTCAGAAATACGCGTTCCTGTCAACCAGAAAAATTCCAGTGCACGGATCAGGCGCTTTGTATTATTGGCATGGATCGACTCGGCAGACTTTGGATCGGCTTTTTTTAGCATCTCGTGCAAATATGCGCTGCCACGCTCATTTGCAAGCGCTTCTAGCTTTTTGCGGCAGGCGCCGTCTGTTTCTTGGCTGGAAAAATCGATATCGTATAAAACTGCCTGGATATAAAACCCGGTGCCGCCTGTTAAAATCGGAATCTGCCCGTTTTTGTAGATTTCCTGCATATAGCGTTTGGCATACTGCTGAAAACGGACGACGTTAAACGGCTCGTCGGGCATAAATTCATCAATTAAATAATGCGCTACGCCCTGCCTTTTTGCTTCTGAAATTTTGGCGGTGCCAATGTCCATATATTTGTACACCTGCATGGAATCCGCGGAGATAATGGCGCCGTTTACCTGCTTTGCCAGACGCAGCGACAGTTCTGTTTTTCCGACTGCGGTAGGGCCGGTTAAAATAATCAGTGGTTTTTTCATAGTCACAGCCTTTCCTGATGGGTAAATCAAATGCCATGTTACATGGAGCCGATTTGGATATGCTTGCCTTTAAACGCAAAGCCGTATTTATAAATACGCGCAGGCGGAATGCCTTTTTTTATCAGCTCGGCGTCATATTTTTTTGCTTCAATCTGGGCGAGCGCTGTCTTTACCGTATCCGCCAGCGATCGCTCTTTTTTTGGATGAAACACCTTAAATTCGATAATATAGGCGTCATCGCCTTCTTTTTTCGGCGTCAGCATAATGTCATACCTGCCAAATCCGCTTTCCCGGTTCGAAGTAATCACATATCGCTTTGACAACTCTACAGTAAGCCCAAGCACAAATCCGTGATAGAACCGTTCGGGCTGCGATTTTTTTGAAGGCGATGTCCCGGTGTCAAAGCTGCTGAAAATCTCTTCGGACACGCAGTTCATATATTCGTTCATCGCATCGATATCGTGGCAAAGCAGCGCTTTGATAAACGCGTTGTAGGCAGGCGTATATTCTTTAAACCAGCCTTCGATCATCTGCACGAACATCAGGCGCACTTCCATATTGGTCAGATAAAGCTCGTACGTCTGCTTCCCGCTTTCGGGATCTGTTACCGCCTGCTGTACCCGCAGATATCCGCTTGCCAGCAGCAGGCTCCACACGGCGCTTGTCTTATAATCCAGTTGGTCAAACACAATCTGCTCATCTAATTGTGTATAAAACGCACGTCCATGCAGCAGGTCTTCCATCACTATTTTTACATCCGCGCTCCCCTCTCTGATCAGCTTTCCGATAAGCTGGTTAGAGCTTGTGTGCACCCAGTAGGCGGCAAGCTTTTTTTCGCGCAGATAATTTAGCACCGACCAGGGATTGTAAATATTTTTGCAGTCGCCGAAAATAAAGCCGTCGTACCAGCGTCTGGCTTCTTGTTCCTGCTTATATTTTACCGAGAAAAAATAGTCGAGCATACTAAGCGCCAGCGTTTTTCCGAATCTGCGCGGGCGTGTAATTAACGTCACATCATCCCCGCTTTCCCACCATTGCTTGATAAACATTGTTTTATCAATATAAAAATAGTGGTTTTCCACAATTTTTTTAAAATCCTGTATCCCAAGCCCGATCGTGCGTGCCATTTATATTCTCCTTATACAATACGCTTGAATTTTTTTTCAATATGCGTCTTTGACATCGCGATCATCGTCGGCCTTCCATGCGGGCACTGGTACGGATGCTCCAGTCCCAAAAGGTCAAAAATAAGCTGCCTTGCTTCGGCATCGGACAGCTTCTGGCTGCCTTTGACCGCCGCTTTACATGCCATCGAAGCAATTTTTTCCAAAACCGGCTCCGGCGTCTTTTTTCCGGTATCATACGTTAAATCATCCAAAATTTCCAAAAACAGCTCTTTTGCGCTGCAACCGTACAGGTTTGCAGGGACAGCCTGGAGGGCGTACTCCCTGCCGCCAAACGGACTGACTTCAAAGCCAAGCTGCGCAAACGCTTCCTGAAAGCTTTCAAAGATCTGCTGCTCCTGCATCGTCAGCGTAAGAATAATCGGAGGACAAAGCTGCTGGGAAGAAACCTCCTGTTCCAATAGGCGCGCCATTATTTTTTCATACAGCACTTTTTCATGCGCGGCGTGCTGGTCAATAATAAACAGCTCGTTTTCTACCTGAACCAGCCAGTAAGTCTCAAAAAGCTGTCCGATCAGGCGGTAATTCTGCCGTTTTGCTTCTTTTATAAAATCCGTATGGCAGGAATATGCGCCAGCGCTTTCCGCGATTGTAAGCTGGTTGCAGGAAGGGGTTGGCAGAGACTGACTGTCAGGCTGTATGAATGGTTCTGTGATTGCATCGTTTTGCTGCGCGTTTTTTTGGTTTCCTGCTGTATCTTCTGCCGGCTCTTTGTTTTGCGTGCTCTTTTGATCTTTTGTTTGTTCTGTGTTTAAATCTACGTTCAGATCTTCTGTTGCATTTTTCTTTAAATCTGCGTTTTGTGCGATCTTTTGGCCTTCTATTGCACCTTTTGTTAGATCTGTATTTTGTGCAATTTTTAGATCTTCTGCTTTATCTTTTATGAGCTCTTTGTTTTGTCCCTGTGTATATTTACGCTCATACGGGCTGTCTTTTTTTACCGCCTGTGCGATTGCCTCCAGGCGTTTTTTTTCGAACGGTTCCGGGCGTTTTTGGATTGGCGCGGCGCTTTTTTTTGTTTGCCTTGTATTTTTATCAGGATCAGGGGTTACCTGCGGCACCATGTCTTTGTGCTCCAAAGCGGAACGGATCATCTGTGTAAGCTCGGTGTAGATTTCTTCGCTCTGGCGGAAACGGATCTCCATTTTTGCCGGATGGACGTTGACGTCGATCAGGCTGCCGTCGATCGTAAGCAGCAGTACGGTAAACGGATACTGGTGCTTCATTAAAAACGGTTTGTAAGCGTCTTCGATGCATTTTGTCAGCAGCGGGCTTTTAATATAGCGCCCGTTGATAAAGTACATCTCATAGCTGCGGTTTCCCCGTGCGGTATGCGGCTTGCCGATATACCCTTGGGCGGAAATCAGGCTGCCCTTAGCCTGTACGGGCAGTACGCCGCAGGCGATGTCTCTGCCAAAAATATGGTAAATAATATCCTTAAGCTTCGTATTTCCGTTTGTATGCAGCTTTGGCTGGTTATTGACGATCAACTGAAAGGAGATATCCGGGTGCGACAGTGCCAGCCGTTCTGTCAAAGTGCAGATATACGAGGCTTCTGTCTGCGGCGATTTTAAAAATTTCCTGCGTGCTGGAGTATTATAAAACAAATTGTGCACAAGAAACGTCGTGCCTTCCGGTGCGCCGATTTCCTCCAGGCTGATTTCCTTGGAGCCTTCGATCTTGTATTTTGTACCAGACAGCTCTTCGGAGGTTTTTGTAATCAGCTCGACCTGCGCAACAGAGGCAATGCTTGAAAGCGCCTCTCCGCGAAAGCCAAGGGATGAGATAGTAAGCAGGTCTTCCATACTTTTTAGTTTGCTTGTGGCATGGCGGGCAAACGCGATCGGCACCTGTGCCTTTGGAATGCCCCGCCCGTTGTCCGTAATGCGGATAAACGAAATACCGCCTTCTTTGATTTCGATTGTAATCGCAGTCGCATTTGCATCGATTGCGTTTTCGACCAGCTCCTTTACAACGGAAGAAGGACGGTCTACGACTTCCCCGGCGGCGATCTGGTCAATGGTTTTTTCGTCTAATCGTTGTATTTGTGGCATGTATTGCCTCCTGCGGTATTACCAGCGGTTTTTTACTTTGTTTTGCAGCTCGTTTAGCTTATTCAGCGCGTCAAGCGGTGTCATGGCGCTGATATCGATACTGCGCAGCTCTTCGATAATGACATCGTCTTTTACCGTATCAAACAAAGAAATCTGCTCCAAATCGACGGTATCCATGCGCGTGGCTTTTTTTGCCTGCTTTGCGGATGGCTTTTTTACCGTCAGGTTTTTAGCGATCTCTGTAATGTCGTTTGCGCTTAACTCTTCTACGATTTCTTTTGCGCGTGCGATTATGCTTTCCGGTACGCCTGCGAGCTTTGCGACCTGGATGCCGTAGCTCTTGTCGGCGCCGCCTTTTACGATTTTGCGCAAAAATACGATATCGTCGCCCTTTTCCTTGACCGCGATGCAGTAATTGTTGACGTTATGCAGCTTTCCTTCCAGCTCGGTCAGCTCATGGTAGTGCGTGGCAAACAGCGTTTTTGCGCCCAGAAGCTTTGGATTGGAAATATGCTCTACGACTGCCCAGGCGATGCTCAGCCCGTCAAAGGTGCTTGTCCCGCGCCCGATTTCATCTAAAATCAGCAGGCTTTGGTCTGTTGCGCTGCGCAAAATATTGGCAACCTCGTTCATCTCTACCATAAACGTGCTTTGCCCGCTCGCCAGGTCGTCAGAGGCGCCGACTCTTGTAAATACGCGGTCTACCAGCCCGATATCCGCGGATTTCGCAGGAACAAAGCTGCCCATCTGCGCCATCATCACAATCAGCGCGGTCTGGCGCATATACGTCGATTTGCCTGCCATATTCGGGCCTGTAATAATCGAAATCCGCCGGTTCGCATGATCCAGGTAAGTGTCGTTTGTAATAAACATCTCGTGGTGCATCATCTTTTCCACAACCGGATGACGGCCTTCACGGATATCGATGACACCGTCTTCATTCAGCTTTGGACGGCAGTAATGGTTTTGTTCTGCTGTAACGGCAAAAGAGGCAAGCACATCCAGCGTCGCCACCGCTTTTGCCGTTTTTTGAATACGGATTACCTGGTCTGCGATCGTCTTTCTGATCTCGCAGAAGTACTCGTATTCGAGCACGACAAGCTTTTCCTCAGCGCCTAAAATCATATCTTCGAGTTCTTTTAATTTTGGCGTAATATAACGCTCCGCATTGGCAAGCGTCTGCCTGCGGACATAGTGCTGCGGCACAAGGTTTTTATAGGAATTTGTAACTTCCAAATAATAGCCGAATACTTTATTGTGCTTGATTTTTAAATTTTTAATTCCGGTTTCTTCGCGTTCTTTTTTTTCAATATCCGCCAGCCATGTTTTGCCGTTTGTGCGCGCTTCCCTAAGCTTGTCGATCTCTTCCCGAAAGCCGTTTTTTAATATGCCGCCTTCCCGTACGGAGATCGGCGCTTCCTCTTCGATCGAGGAATCGATTAATTCATAGATATCGCAAAGCGGATCCATCTCGTCTAGCACACTGACAAGCAGCGGGCTTTGAAAATCCGCCAGTATTTTTTTTAACGGCGCAATCATTTTAATCGAATTGCTGAGCGCAAGCAGGTCGCGCGGATTGGCGGTCTGATAAGTGACACGCGTAATCAGGCGTTCCAGATCGTGAATCGGGCGCATGTATTCCCGCAGCTCTTCCCGGTCAATCAGCCTGGCGTTTAATTCCTCAATCGCGTCGTAGCGGCGTTCGATTTCACCGCGTTCGATTAAAGGCTGCTCCACATAAGAGCGCAGCATCCTAGCACCCATCGCGGTTTTTGTCTGATCCAGCACCCACAGCAGCGAGCCGCGCTTTTGCTTTTCGCGCATGGTCTCTACCAGCTCCAGGTTGCGCCTTGTCGAGCTGTCGATCACCATAAACATCCCGGTCGTATACGGATGGATGCCGGACATATGCTCCAGCGCATTTTTCTGCGTTTCATACAAATATTTAAGCAGTGCGCCTGCCGCCGTCGTCCCACATGGAAAATCCTTAAGCCCAAGCCCTTCCACACTGTTGACTTTAAAATGTGACAGCAGCGTCGACAGCACGGTTTCGTCCGAAAAGTACCAGGCATCCAGCGATGATATGCTGACATGGAACCTGGCGCGCAGCTCCTCAAAATCAATGCTGCTCATATAAAAGGCTTCGTTGCAGATAATCTCAGACGGGGCGAATTTGTTGATCTCATCCGACAGCTTCTGCTCCGTCTCTATTTCGGTCACATAATAATCCCCGGTCGTAACGTCTGCAATCGACATGCCGTAACGTCCATTCAAATAGACGATCGACATAATATAGTTGTTTTTTGACTCATCCAGCGCCTGCATATTTGTATTTGTACCAGGCGTTACAATGCGGATTACCTCACGGTGCACGATGCCCCTTGCATGTTTCGGGTCTTCGACCTGCTCGCAGATCGCCACCTTATAGCCTTTTTCCACCAGCTTGTTTAAATATCCCTCCACCGAATGGTAAGGCACCCCGCACATCGGGGCACGCTCTGTGAGTCCGCAGTTTTTGCCGGTCAGCGTCAGCTCGAGTTCCTTTGACGCTTTTATGGCATCTTCAAAAAACATCTCATAAAAATCACCCAGACGGTAAAATAAAATACAATCTTTGTAATCTTTTTTCATCTCCAAATACTGCCGCATCATCGGCGTTGCTTCTGACATCCTATCTGCCATCCGTTAGAAACCTCTCTTCTGTCTGTATATACTGTATATAAAATATAGATCCTTGGTTTTCCAGTTCACAATACCTGATTATAGTATAAATGGGATAAAAAAACAATCGAAAATTGGGATATTTCGTCAGGAAAGTTTTTGCCTATAAAAACTCCCTGATCCGCGCATCATAATCCCACACAATCAGATGGTCAAAATCTGCGATCTCCTGCGTATGCTCCATAAGCTCTTCGCCGCGCATTACAAGGATCTCATTCGTCCAAAGCTCATACCGCAGCAAATAAAAAAGATAGCGCTTATCATCGTCCGAGCCGTTGCAGTACAGCGCACAAGTATCCCCTTGCGAAACGCCATGCTCCCGCAGCAGTTGTTGCAGCGCAAATCGTTTTGAATGCGTAAATTCTGGAAGCTCGTATAACAGGGAAAGGCGCGGGCTTGCCTGATAAATCAAAAGTCCTGCAAAGAACGCAAAGGCAGCCGCTGACGCACCGTTTGCAAAAGTATCGATTACGACAATGATCGTAATGCCATACAAAAAGACGAGCACCGAAAGCATATACCGGTCATAGCTTGCCAGGCGTGCGGATTCTCCCATCGGCATGGAAAATACGTACATCGCGTATAAAGAAACGGTATACAAAGCTACGCAGCACAGGTTTGCCGCTAACAGGCGCAGCATCCTTGCTGCCTGGCGGCGGTTTTTCAGTAAAAACAAAAACAGCGCTGCAAATACAAGCAAAAAAACCGTTAACAGCACGAGCAGCATTACTTCTATATTTTTAAATTCGCCAAAGCGGCGCAGGATATTTTTGCCGATCGACAGGATATCCTGCTGTGATTTTTTTGCTGCCATTTCGCCAAAATGCGCCAGATTCATCGAATGCTTGGCGTCCATGCCGGCTGCAAATGCGAATGCAACATGCTTTTTCCAAAGGTACAGTGTAAAAAGCGGCGCAGCCAGCCCGAATGCCGCAAAACAGCGCAGATGCTGTTTCCATTCCTTTCTGCAAGAGACTGCAAAAAACAGCAGGCAGATGATATAAAAAAAGATGCCGCTGTTTTTGATCTGGATTAACAAAATAAAGATGCCGCAGCAGGCGTACAGCGCTTTTGGGGGATCGTGCCTGTATACATACAGCACTGCAAACGCCGCAATGCCTGCCGCGGAAAGCAGCGTATCTACACGCAGCTCGTAAATGCTGTTGTTTGCCAGGCACGCCCATATGCCAAAGGCAGATACGAGCAGGCAGCCGTACCAGTTTGCTTTGTGCAAAAACGCAGTCATGCAAAACAGCAGGCTAAACAGCAGCATAACCTGCGCCCAAAGCATACAGCCATCCGTGATCCCCACGATGCGGCATACATAATAGATCCACAAAGAGCTGCCAAGCGGATAAGACTGAAACCGGATCATCGTATCCTGGAAGTTCGGCATACGGTTTTCCAGCAGCATGTCTTTGACGACCGTCGCCCAATGGCTGAAATTGTCATAGCTTGTAAAATGCGCCTTCCTTAAAAACAGAAAAAAATACAAGGCTGCGCAGAAGCCTGCCGCGTACAGTATCCATATACGCCTGCCGATGCTGACAGGGTACTTTTGAAAAAAGCAAACAGCCAAAAGCAGCAGCCCGCCGATAAACAAAAGCAGCGCCGTCTCAGGCAGCAGGTTCAGGCATCCCGCGAGAAATAACAGTGTGCTTGTCCATGCGCATACGAGCGCGGGCGCAAATTCTGCCCGGATACGAAACCGGCAGATCAGATACCAGACAGACCCAGACATCGAAAGCATGAACAGGCAGAATCGCAATAATATAAGCATACAACCGTCATCCTTCCTTAAGCTCCGGTGATTTCAAACGAAGCGTTTTTGTGCGTGCATCCGTCTGAAATACCCAGTTTTTTTGTATGTAATAGCTTGCTACAAACAGCACCGAGTCTACCAGCAGCTTTGCGAAAACCGCGGAAATATGCGCATACGTGCATACCAGCCATACAAGCTGTGCCGAGCAGCATAGCTGGATAATGCACAGCATATAGTAGCGTTCCAGTGTTTTTTTCGCATCCTGCTTCGTTTGAAATACAACCGTTTTGTTGAGCGCATAATTATAAAGCGATGACAGGATTCTTGCAGACGCTACGGCAGTCCAGATCTTTGGCGCCAGCGGCAGAAATCCAAGCAGCAGTATCAAAAGGCTGTAAATGCCGTAGTCAATAAAAAAGGAAGAACCAGAAGCCAGTGCATATTTCAGAAAGGTCGAAAAAATCTGGCGGTAGATCGCAAAGGAATCTGCAAACGGCCGAAAATGCGTTTCACGGTTGCCGTCTTTATATACGGTTTGAATACGGATTTCTTTGACCGGCGTATGGGAATGCACGGCTTCAATCAACATATTTGTCTCGTATTCAAACCGTTCGCCAGACAAGGTCAGATAGTCTTTGATCAGTGCGTTTGGTATGGCGCGCATTCCTGTCTGTGTATCAGAAATCGCTTTTTTGCGCGCGCCGCCGTCTGCCGGGCTGGCACTGCCAATCAGAAAGCGCATAATCGTTCTGGTTATTTTGTTGCCAAAGCTGCTTTTCCACGGTACCGATGCATCGTCAAAGTCCCGTACGCCAAGCACCAGGCAGTCTGGATAGGACGCGACTGCCGTATCTAGGCGGATCACGTCTTTTACCGTATGCTGTCCGTCCGCGTCTACCGTAATAACGCCCAGATAATCATTCGCATATTTCTGGCAGTAATCGTTCATCGCATCTTTTAACGCACGCCCTTTTCCCATATTTACCGTATGTACAAAAAGATCGCACGCTTCCATAGCGCCCGCGGCTTCAAAAATCGTACGAGCCTTCGGGCTGCTGCCGTCGTTAATCAGTATAATTTTGGAAAATCCGTTTGCGGCAAGCTCCCTGATATAGGAAAGCAGCCCTTCCTCTGGATTTAAAGAGGGGATAATCAGTACACAGTTGCGGTGCATTTTCATCACTCCTTACGTCAAGTAAAATTCTTTTCTTTATCCATTCTGTATTATAATCAAAACAGTTTTGCAATGCAATTTAATAAAGCGAAAAATATATTAAGTTTTTCTTAAGATATACTGGAGCGAACAAGTTTGAGTTGTTTTGGGTGATTTTTACAGGGAGGGACGCCAGGAGAGAGGAGGGGTACACTCTGGCTGCGTCAGTTCCAGAAT